>Ga0114923_10001234_pt1 | contig 18096 bp, 17 predicted proteins | sample SumtaG_FD_89578 | JGI IMG/M metagenome (GOLD analysis project Ga0114923, IMG submission 89578) | Deep subsurface microbial communities from Indian Ocean to uncover new lineages of life (NeLLi) - Sumatra_00157 metaG | ecosystem: Environmental > Aquatic > Marine > Oceanic > Sediment | place: near...
AAAAGTTAGGCAAGCCTAACTATACTTGTAACAGAAGTGGTAGATACCTGGACGAAAAGTATGGCAGCATTAAAAAAGAGTGAATTAAGCGCTTCGCTGGAAGATTACCTTGAGGCGATATTTAACCTTGCGGGGGAAGCAGAGGCGGCCCGGAGCAAGGAAATAGCGAAAGTACTGGGGGTGTCAAAGGCCTCTGTTACCGGGGCGTTGCGGGTATTGAAGCACAAGGGTTTGGTAAACTACAAGCCTTACGACTCGGTGACACTTACCAATGTCGGCCAGGAAGCTGCGGTGGAAATTGTGCAAAAACACCACATTCTCAAATCTTTTTTCATAAACGTTTTAGGTGTTGAGCCGGAGATTGGTCAAAAGGCCGCGTGTAAGGCCGAGCACGCTCTCGGCCCGGAGATAAGTACGAGATTGCTGTCGTTTATCAAATTTATCACTGAAAGTAACGGCACTGGTGGCGACGTTGCGAACAAATTTAAGAAATTCTACAAGAAGAACTTAAAGGCAAGCAAAAAATCACGGAAATAGCTTATGGAAAAGAAAACGCCAAGACCATTGTCCAGAGTTTCTGCAGGTGAGACTGTCAGGCTGGTGAGTATCGATGCAGGAGCGAGTTTGAACAGTCGGCTAACGGCAATGGGGCTTATACCGAAAGTAGAGATAAAAGTTGTCAAGAGCGGCCAGCCCGGGCCTTTTGTGATAAGTGTGAAGGGCTCAAAGATGATGCTTGGCAGGGGGATGGTCCATAAAATTATGGTTATTTAAAACTTTCCGGGTTAATGTTTTTTTGTGAACAGAGTTTGGCTTACCTAACATTTTAGTCATAGAATTTTGAAAGTGTTATTGTGGCTAAGAAGAAAATAACCGTTGCATTAGCGGGTAATCCCAACAGCGGTAAAACCAGTATATTCAACATGCTGACAGGTGCGCATCAGCACGTGGGCAATTATCCCGGTGTGACCGTTGAAAAAAGAGAGGGCACCTGCAAGTACATGGATTTTGAAATGACGGTTGTGGATCTGCCCGGGACTTACAGTCTGGCGGCCCATTCAATAGAGGAACTTGTTGCCCGTAATTTCTTAATCGAGCAGGGGCCTGACATTGTTGTTGATATTGTTGACGCTTCGAACATTGAGCGCAATTTATATTTGGCCACACAGTTGATTGAAATGGATTTGCCCCTGGTTTTGGCATTCAATATGAGTGACATTGCGAAACAAGAGGGTCTGGTTTTTGATATCGAGCAGCTTTCATCGCTTCTGGAGGCCAAGATTGTGCCGACAGTCGGCAACAAGGACAAGGGGAGAGTCGAATTGCTCAACGCCATCGTTGAAAGCGTACAAGAGAAAAAAGGAATGAGAAGACATAAAGTAAGTTATGGGGAAGAAATTGAACACGAGCTTGGTATCCTTGAGCAAATTATTACTGAAACGGAACAGCCTTTGGCACGGAAGTACAATCCGAGATGGCTTTCTGTGAAGATGCTGGAACGAGACCACGATATTATTTCAAAGGTCAATAACCAAAAGTTACTCAACGCCATCAACAGCAGCAGCGACCACCTCAATAGCGTCTTTGGAGATAATCCGGAAATTGTAATCGCCGACAGACGATACGGCTTTATATCAGGGGCGTGTCAGGAAACGATAAAAAGCACCGTTGAGCTGCGGCATAACATCAGTGATATGATAGATGCGATAGCAACAAACCGTATTTTTGGGTTGCCGGTTTTTCTGATACTGATGTATGTGGTTTTTCAGTTGACCTTTACTTTAGGCGCTTATCCGATGGGCTGGCTGGAGCATTTTTTCGAATGGAGCAGCGGTGCAATTGCAGGCCTTTGGCCGACTGGTTCCGAAAGTTGGTTAAAATCTCTTTTGATTGACGGTGTAATCGGCGGGGTCGGTGGTGTGATAGTTTTTTTGCCGAATATACTGCTGCTGTTTTTGGTGATTTCAGTCCTTGAAGACTCGGGTTATATGGCGCGAGCGGCATTTGTTATGGACCGGATAATGCACAAGATAGGTCTTCATGGTAAAAGCTTTATCCCGATGCTTATCGGTTTCGGCTGCTCGGTACCCGCGATTATGGGGGCGTGGATACTCGAGAATAGACGCAATCGATTGACAACGATAATGATAATTCCTTTGATGAGCTGCGGCGCGAGGCTGACAATTTACGCTTTACTTATACCTGCTTTTTTTGCGGAGAAGTGGCGGGGGCCTATGCTCTGGATTATTTATCTGATAGGAATCGTTCTGGCGGTTATATGTGCCAAAATTTTACGTCTTACTGTTTTTCGAGGGGAGACGACTCCGTTTGTTATGGAACTGCCGCCATATCGTATGCCCACATTAAAGTCCGTTTGCATTCATATGTGGCAGCGAGGGTGGATGTATCTACGAAAAGCAGGGACTATAATCCTGGCAATATCAATTATTCTCTGGGCGGCGATGAGCTACCCGAAGCCGAGCGATGAGTCGCTTGTGGGTCTGGATGCTGCTCAGGCAGTGCAGCAAAAACTGGAATATTCTGTGATTGGCAGAGTGGGCAGGGCGATTGAGCCCGTACTTAAACCGCTCGGCTTCGACTGGAAAATCGGGACCGCTCTTATCGGAGCAACTGCCGCAAAGGAGGTGTTTGTCTCACAATTGGCAATTGTCTATGCGGTCGGCAGCAGCGATGAAACTTCAGAATCACTGCGAGAGAAACTACAGAAGGCTTATACACCGTTAACTGGTTTTTGCATAATGCTGTTTTGTTTGATATATGCCCCCTGTGTGGCTACTGTTGTGATGACCCGGCATGAGAGCGGTTCGTGGCGATGGGCACTTTTTCAGTTCTTTGCCCTGACAACAATTGCTTATGTGCTGACTTTTTTGGTTTACCAGATTGGAAGCCTGCTAATCTGACCGCCCCAACCGGCCGCTCAAACAGTCGGTGACGCTCTTTCTCTCAGGCACAGTAAATGATAAGCAGTCCGAAGGCGATTGTGACCAGCGCAAGTGCCCTTAGCAGCAAAAGTGACTGTTTTTGCCACCACTCGAGCCAGGATTTGAGCTTCTTGGCCCCGATTATGAAAATCATAACACCCGAGACCAGCAGAAGTATGCCGAAAACGCCTATTGCCCAGGGAATATTGCACTGTTGGGCGGCGAGTAAAAATACTACCGCCAGTATTAGCCGTATTACCCCGGCAATATATATGCGTCTGCCCTGCTTGAAAAACTCAAGGATGCGTTTTACAAGCTCAGGTTTGGCCATGTATAGTATCCCGAGCAGAATAAAAACAATCGCAATAATTTGAACCGCAAAATTCATAATTTTTGCCCTCTATTATTTGTTAACGTAAGGTATTATCTTCCGATACTGTAATATTCGATACCGGCCTTTTTTACTATATCGGGTTCGTAGAGGTTTCTACCGTCAAAAATAACAGCATTTTTTAGTTTTTCTGCAATAACTTCAAAGCTTGGGTTTCTGAATTCCTGCCAGTCGGTGAAAATAACCAGCGCATCAGCACCATCAAGTGTGTCATATCCGTCCTGGCAGATGGTGATTTTGCCATCTAAAGCTGCCAATGCTGCTTGGCCGGCTTCCGGATCATAAGCTTTGACTTTCATCCCCCAATCGAGAAATTTGCCTATACAGTAAAGTGCGGGCGATTCTCTGACATCATCGGTTTTGGCCTTGTAAGCCAGACCCCAGACAGCTAATTCGGTTTTGTTTTCGTGACCGGCAAAATAGTCCTTAATGCGTTTAGCAAATTTTTCCTGCTGATTTATATTGACCTGCTGTACACATTTGGCCATCGTCATTTCAACTCCATACTCGGTGCCAATGTGAATAAGCGCTCGAATGTCTTTTGGAAAACAGCTGCCGCCAAAGCCGACACCCGGGAACAAAAACGATTGTCCAATCCGCCGGTCACTGCCGATACCACCCCGTACCAGTTCAATATTTGCCCCGGTCTTCTCGCATAATATCGACAGTTCGTTCATAAAGGATATTCTTGTAGCCAACATAGTATTAGCCGCGTATTTGGTCATCTCAGCTGAAACGGTATCCATACACAGTATTCGCTTGCTCTTTCGCATAAAGGGGTCATAAAGCTGTTTCATTATTTCCTGCACTTTAAGATTGTCACTGCCGATAACAATTCTGTCAGGGTGCATACAATCTTCAATTGCGGAACCTTCCTTCAAAAATTCCGGCACACTTACATAATCAAAGGGGACCTTTGTTTTGGCTTTTATGACATCCGTTACTTTCCTGTGTGTACCAAGCGGCACAGTGCTTTTGGTTGCGATGATTCGGTAATCGCTTAAGTGCTCAGCTATTTCGCCAGCGACCGAAAGTACTCCGGATATGTCTGCCGAACCGTCTGATGACGATGGTGTCCCGACAGCCAGAAAGATGATGAGCGAATTGTCAACGCCGTATTTAAGATCGGTCGTAAAGTGTAGTCTGCCCACTTTAAGATTGTGTTTTACGAGCTCGCCCAGACCGGGCTCATAAATCGGAACTACCCCATCCCTGAGGGCTGCGATTTTATCATCGTCGTTATCGACACACACGACGTTGTTACCGGTTTCCGCAAGGCACGCCGCCGTAACCAGCCCGACATAGCCGACTCCTACAACGCAAATTTTCATTTTGCTGCCTCCTGATATTCAGGTCAGTATGTTTTAAAAAGCTCTCAAGTTTTTTGCCTTTGCCTGATAGCAATTAGTTCACTTTAAGCGAAAATCTTAATGCTACCATGCAAATCAATCAATAAGTTCTATCATATCAGTGTCTACTTCGACACTCGTGGCCTGTCCCAGCATGTCTATCTGCAGGACCAGCCGTGTGGTTTTTTTCATCTTTACAGTAATGCCCACCAAATCGGCCAATGGCCCGGCGATAACGCGACAATGCTGTCCGGCCTTAATATATTTATGTGGTACAAGTGGGGAACCTGCCTGAATCGCCTGCTCAATTTGCAAAAGTTCACCAACTAATTTTGTCTGGTTCTTGACCTCAATTAAATTTGCTACGCGATTTGTGCGTAGCACTTCGAGTCGCTGATTTTCGTTACCGCAAAAGAATAAATAGCCGCTGAACAATGGAAGCAGTGTTTTTATTTTCCTGCCTCGCGTGCGACGGACTTTCCAGCTCATCGGCAAAAAATAATTGATGCTTTTACGAATCAAATTATGAGCCAAAGCTTTTTCGTTTCTGCTTTTGGTATGTGCAACCCACCACAGGCCGGAGAAATCCCTTATGGATTTTTCCTGGGGCCAGACAACCGGCGGATTCTCACTTAATTTAAGCAACTTTGTTCTCCCAGTTGTATTTTTTGTCTTACCGAAGAAAAAACCCTTTAAAACTATTCGTAAAACTTAATTACGGTTCCCGCGACATATTCGATTTGCTCATCGCTCAGTTCGGGACATATCGGCAATGACAAAACCTCATCACAAAGCTGCTCGGCAACGGGCAAATCACTTTTTTTATAACCAAGCTGAACAAAACATTCCTGAAGGTGTAATGGTTTTGGGTAAAAGACAGCGGAGCTGATTCCATTCTCGGCTAAGCATTTTTGGAGTTGGTCTCTTTTAGGCACACGAACGGTATACTGGTGATAAATACTGACATTGTTTGACTCTATTTTAGGATGCTTAACAATGGTGCCAGCGAAAAATTTGTCGTAAATCATCGCATTATTTCGCCTTTGCTCGCTCCACTTATCAAGATGTTTCAATTTTACGGTCAATACCGCACCTTGTATACCGTCCAGGCGGAAATTACCACCTATTACTTTGTAAAAGTACCGCGGATTCTGGCCGTGGTCACGGAGAATTCTCACTTTTTGAGCGAGGTTTTGACTATTGGTTATCACAAGCCCACCATCCCCAAAAGCTCCAAGATTCTTGGTTGGATAAAATGAAAAACATCCCAAATCACCGATAGCACCGCATTTTACACCGTTCTGTGTCGCACCGATACTTTGACAGGCGTCCTCAATAACTGCAAGTTTGTGGCGTCTGGCAATTTCCATAATGGGTTTCATTTGGGTGACTTGGCCGAATAAGTGCACAGGTATAATGGCGCGTGTTTTTTCAGTAATCTTTTCTTCAATACACCCTGTATCGATATTATAAGAATCAGGGTCTACGTCTACAAAAACCGGCCGAGCACCCAGTCTTAAGATGGCTCCGGCAGTGGCAAAGAAAGTAAAGGGTGTTGTGATTACTTCATCGCCGGGTTTTATCTCCAATGCCATCAAGCTGACAAGTAATGCGTCCGAGCCACTTGAAACACCAATTGCGTGTTCGCAACTGCAGTAAGCGGCAATTTTCTGTTCGAACTGCTCGACGGCCGGCCCGAGACATAAAAGCTGGCTTTGGCAAACCTCTGCAATTGCCCGGTCGATTTTATCTTTAATACCGGCGTATTGTGTTTTTAAATCCAAAAGTGGAACCTGCATAGTTGCCTCACGGAGCTTACGCTTTAACTATTTTTTTTCTGTTTTGTCGTACGGCGGCGGTTGCATTTCTTGTATCAACCACAAGTTTCGAGTTTCTGACTATCCAGTCATAGTCATAGTCACTATGGTCGGTCGAAATCAAAACCACGTCATAGCTGGAAAGGGCCTTTGCCGAGAGCTTTTTGCTGCTCATTTTTAAATCGTGCTCGCGCTGCTTGTGCGTTCGGGGGATGTACGGGTCGTTATAGTCGACCTCCGCGCCTTTTTCACGGAGCAGCTCAATCAGTTCTATCGATGGTGATTCGCGTACATCATCGATATCCTTTTTATATGCCAGGCCCAGGACAAGAACCTTTGAGCCCTTTAGGCTTTTCTTGTGCTCATTCAAGGCTTCCATTGTTTTTGCCATGACATAATAAGGCATGTTGGTATTTATCTCACCAGCTAATTCAATAAAGCGGGTTGGCATCCCGTACTGTCTGGCCTTCCAGGTAAGATAAAACGGGTCGATTGGTATACAGTGACCACCAAGGCCGGGCCCCGGATAAAACGGGCTAAAGCCGAATGGCTTAGTGGCGGCTGCCCCGATGACCTCCCAGATGTCTATGCCCATTCTATCGAAAACCATCTTTAGTTCATTAACCATGGCGATGTTGACACAGCCGTAAATATTTTCCAGAATTTTTGCAGCTTCTGCGACTTCGAGACTAGCTACGGGGACCGTTTTAACGATGGCGGCATTATAAAGCCTGCAGGCCATATCACGACATGTTTTGGTAAGTCCCCCAACTACCTTTGGAATGTTTTTTGTCGTGAACTTTTTATTTCCGGGGTCTTCACGTTCGGGCGAGTAAGCCAGATAAAAGTCTCTGCCTGCCTTTAAGCCGCTGGTCTGAAGTATTGGCCTGACGAGGTCACGGGTCGTGCCCGGATACGTCGTGCTTTCGAAAATAACCAGTTGTCCCGCTTGCAAATGTTTTGCAATCACTTCGCTGCTGCCCGTTATAAACTGCATGTCCGGTTCTCGGTTTTTCGTAAGCGGAGTAGGCACACACACTAAAAGGGCGTCGACATTTTTTAGCTGGGCCATACTGGTAGTGGCAGAGAACAGACCAGCCCGTACCATTTGCCTGACCTGTGAATGTGGGATGTGTTTGATAATGCTCCGGCCTGAATTAAGGACGCTGACTTTTTTGTCGTCGATGTCGAAACCCAATACCTTAAAGCCCGCTGAGGCAAATTCCCGCACCAGCGGCAGACCGACATAACCGAGCCCCATGACACCAACTTTGACCTTTTTCTCCCTGACCTTTTTTGCCCATTCACTCATAAAAGCATCACTTTCAAAACAAAATTTACTGTTCTTCGGTTGTATAAAAGCGGCAAATTACCCTTGTTAACATCGCTAATGACTAAACTCGTGTTATCTTTTAGTCGATTAATTAAACCAGAATAAGCAGTTTAAATGTACGGGCCTGAAAAGTCAATTGACTATTTTTGTTTTTGAATTTATGATTAATCCCGAAACACGAAACGTGAATTAAACTACAACTTATCGGGAAAGGACTATGATCAGACCAAAATCCGTCAGAGGTAGAATAAACATTCTCTTCACCTGCATAGGCAGGCGTGTCTCGCTTCTAAACAGTTTCCGGGATGCGGCAAAGCAACTGAGAGTAAAAACAAGTTTCTTCGGTACCGATACAACTGAATTAAGCCCTGCCCTGCAGCTATCGGACAAAGGTTACATCGTCAATCGCATAACACACTCCAGCTATATTAAGCAGTTGCTCGATATTGTCAGGACCAACAGGGTGAGTTTGCTCATACCCACAGTTGACCTGGACCTGAAGTTATTGGCAAAAAACAAGTCGAGATTTGCCAGACTCGGCTGTAATGTACTTGTGTCAGCCCCTGAAATAATCGATATTTGTCAGGACAAACGAAAAACATATCGTTTCCTGAACAAAAGCGGTTTTGACACGCCAGTTACCATGACCGTTAAAACGGCACTTGCCAAAAAGAAACTGAAATGGCCTTGTTTTCTGAAGCCATGGGACGGCTATGCCAGCAGGGGCAATGCCATAGTGAACAGTCGAAAGGAACTGCTGTTCTATTCTAAAAGAATACCCAACTGCATTGTGCAGGAATATGTAGAGGGAACTGAGCACACTTGTGATGTATATGTTGATTTTGGCATGAATGTCCGGTGTGTTGTCCCGCGAAAAAGAATCGAAGTCCGGGCCGGCGAAGTAAGCAAGGGCCAGATAGTTAAAAACGCTCATATTATCAGCGAGGCCGTAAAACTGGTGCAAGCCCTTGGTGCGGGGCCGGGTGTTGTAACTATTCAACTGTTTCTAACCCCTGACGATAAGGTAAAGTTCATCGAAGTAAACCCAAGATTCGGCGGAGGAGTGCCGCTGTCCATCAAGGCTGGAGCCAACTTCCCAAAATGGATTTTGCAGGAGTTAACAGGCAGAAAACCGAAGACTAAATTTGACAGCTACAAAGATAAACTCATTATGCTGCGTTATGATGGTGAAGTCTGGCTGTAAAAAATTTAATACGAAGAGCATAAGAGATGATATTCGATAATATAATCGGACCCCAGAGACCAGTGACATGGGTACTTCAGTTTTGGCCTGTGGTGGTCGCTTCCTTTGTCAGCTCCCTGACAGCTACAGCGCTATGTAAAAAAATTGCCCTGAAATTCGGGATTGTGGACAGGCCCGACGATTTGGTCAAAACGCACAAAGAGCCCATAGCATATCTCGGCGGCATCGGTATGCTCATCGGTTTAATCGCAGGTATTTTGACAGGTGTTGTCTGCCTGATAGATGAGGAATTTTTCAACCCGGCGATGAAATGGCTGTTGGGTATTCTGGCTGGTGGCGCGATAGCCTGTTTTGTGGGCCTGACCGACGATATATTTGACATAAAGCCCAAGCAGAAAATATTTGGTCAGGTTATTGCTGCGCTGATTCTACTTCTGGTGGGAATAGTCCCGAACCTTCGCCTGATAACCACACCCCTGAGCCTGCCGCTGCCGCAAAGCCTTGAAGTGGTTCTGGAAGTGCTGATTGTGATATTCTTTGTTGTCGGGGCAACAAATTCACTAAATCTACTTGACGGCCTTGACGGACTTTGTGGCGGCGTGACGGTAATTATTGTTCTGGCTATGCTGCTACTGTCTGCACATTTGGCTACCTGGGACTTCAGTACTGTAGGTGACCCTGTGCGGATTATAATCTGCCTCGGACTTGTAGGTGGAGTTTGCGGTTTTTTACCTTTCAACCGGTACCCGGCCAAGATATTTATGGGTGATGCTGGCAGTATGCTGTTGGGTTTTATGGTGGCAACATTGATGATTCTTTTTGCCGAAAAATTTCCAAGATGGTGGATGGCTTCAATAGTTGCCTTTGGACTGCCGATTCTTGATACTGCGGTAGCTTTGGTCAGGAGATTAATCAACCACAGACCGCTTTTTGTCTCCGACCGAGGCCACATTTACGACCAAATGATAGACAGAGGTATACCGCTTAAAAAAAGCGTCGCGATTTGTTATGTTCTTGCGAGTCTTTACGCCGTTATCGGTCTTGCTATGAGTCAGATAAGAACAAGATATGCTGCTGTGGTACATGTTTTTGTGTTCGTAATTTCCGGCCTGGTCATCTGGAAAAAAGGATATCTGAAAATGGAAGGCCTTAGAGGAGCGATCCGCAAAGAAAGTGATTAATCCTGCTTTAATGGATCATCCAGCCTTAGCGAAGTTACACCATTTGCCGCCAATATCGATAAAAACGGTATGGTCGCAAATGTGTAAAGCGAATGGCCTATAAAAGTAGCGAAGGGGAAAAACCAGATCGCATACAGCACAATCGCAACTAACATCAATCTGACTCCCAGTTTCGATTCAGCGTCTTTTTGATTCCGACAAATCCCCGTCAATGCCAATGTCCAGAGAAGCAGATTAAATATCGTTATCGCCAGTTTCTTCAAACTAAATCCCCTCACCGCTAAAAACGAATAAGTCAGCGTTGGGAAATAATACTCAACGGCGTTTAGTGACATTTTTTTCACAAATGCTGCCGGATGTGAGCGGATATCATCAGCCATTTTCTTGTTTACCATCTCCTCAATATCTATGTCCTTTAGCCCTTTCCAGTGGGTATGGCTGGCTTCGGTTCCTTCGATACCGACTACCCGCAGGCTGGCGTCAATATGAGTTTCACCTTTGCGTTGAGGCTCCTCTATAATGTTATTCCAGTGAGTGTTTCCGTTAAAATATGCCACTCCGCTACCGCCTGTAACAGGTATGAATCGGCCGAAGACTGCCCAGTTTCTATACGTCCACGGCGCGACCAGAGCCGCCATAATAATACCCGTAATTATTGCTGTTTTAACAGCCCTGAAATTCTTTCGCACCGCCCCTGTAATAAATAGAACAAAAAGCAATATGAAATTAACAGCGATCATAGCACCATGTGTCAGCGCCAATGCCGCAGCGGCAATCCCCGTTACCAGGCTATTAGTCCATAGATTTGTTTTGTCAGAGGCCGTACTATAGCGGTCGGACATCGCCAGAAACTGACGTCCGATCAAAATCGCGAATAAAGTATACAGTAATCCCTGCGTGATAGTCGTCATTGGATTTTTAGCGTTCCAGTAGACCCATGGATTGACCAGAAAAATGATAACAGCGATAGCAGCGGTTGAAAGACTAAAGAAGCGTTTGGCGATTTGGAAGATCATCGCCGCGATACAGCCGACCATCAGGCTTTGCATCAGTATTAAAGCAGGCCGCTGCAAAAACTCCGGCAAAAAGGCGATTGGGACCAGCAGAAATGGATAAAAAGGAGGGCGATGAAAAACCGCTGGCCCATCCTGCTCGAAAACATAACCATGACCTGCCGATAAACTCCGGGCAAGCTGAATATAGCCGTCATGACTTTTTCCAAAATGTTTGCTTAGGCCGGTCAAAGGTGAAACGACGAAAATTATAAAAAAGCAACCCAGAAGGCAAAGCCCAAAACTAAGCCAGAATACTCCTTTGGCGGTTTTAGGTGTTATTTTTTTGTAAAGTTTCAAAATATCTCCTGGTATTCACCACAAAAATGGCAGGTACATATTAAGCACTCGTCGCAGGGCCATCTCGCTTTTGAGTTCGTAACGCCCAATCAACACATTCCGCGCCGAGCGTACCAGATCTATCGGATGATATAGTAATTTTGTAAACAGCCATTGTGCGTAGAGCCTTTTGCGGAATCGGTTCAGTTCTCCATAATTCGATCGCCACCTCGGACTCCAGTTCAAATCTTCATATCTCTCCCAGCCGGTTTCACTTTCAAATGAAGCTGCGCCTGGCAAAGGCGTCCAGATAAACAAGCTCACTTCATGGACACCAAGTTTCGTAAGTCTTAAAACCAATTCCCGAGTTAGACGCCGGTCATCATCATTTTCATCTTCAAAACCAACAACAAAATTGGCCATTATTTTAATGCCGATCTTCCTGGCAAAAACAACTATGCGTTCGAGCTTCTCGAAATCCATTGGCTTATTCATTTTTTTCAAAATACGTTCAGAACCGCTTTCAGGTGCAAGGCATATATGCTGAAGACCGACTTTTCTAAGCTCACTTAACGTCTCTTCATCTATCGTCTCTATCTTGGTACCGGAAGGCAGGTAAAGCCTGATCTTAAGTCCGCGTTTCTGAATCTCTTTAGCCATCTCAAGAGCTACTTCTTTTTTCGCAGCAAATATTTCATCCTGGATCAAAACGTCTTCAATACCATATTTTTGCACACCCTGCTCTATCTCATCGACGATATGCTTTGGTGAGCGCGTTCGCCATTTGCGTCCCTGCAACAATGGAGTAGTACAAAAACGGCATTTATACGGGCAGCCGCGGGATGTCGTGATTACCATATATTTTCCCTGAACCGGCGCATGCGACATCCCGAGTTTCCAGTAATTCTCAAGAGCAAGCATGTCCAGAGCGGCAAAGCCAAGCTTATCGAGATCTTCCTCAAAATCAGCAACGGGTTTTGTGTGCGAATCGCTGAGCAGCCCGACAATTTCAGATGGATGCGATTTGTTGTCGCGCAGGTATTCAACCAGGCCGAGCAAAGGCCGCTCCCCTTCGCTGTAACAGACATAATCAAAATCGCCTTCGAGGAATTCTTTATAAACAATACTTACGTGATGTCCTCCTGCAATCAGGATTACATCCGGATTGCGGGCCTTGATCTTTTTGGCAAGCCGCAAAGCAAAAGAGTGTGACATTGCCGCGTGAACCGAAATGCCGACAAGTTTTTCATCGGATAACTGTTCGACAATCTCATCTTCTGTAAGCCCAAAAGCGCTTAATTTGTCATCGATTTTATACATCCGCTTAGGCGCCGAACCGAAACCATCGATGATGGAGACATCCACCCCTTCCTGCCGTAAATAACCCGCCAGACATGTGACACTGGTTGGCATAAAAGGGATATTGCCGAACGGATCGCCGGTCAGATGAACAATTGGCAAACTTATTAAGGTAGCTTTAAAACCCATTTGATTATTTTACTCCTTTTTTACAGGTACCAATGAACATCAACTTACCAAATCCAATCCGCAATGTCACTGTTTCATTATACAATTTCAACTTTTCAAGTATAGCCTTTGGATGATTCAACCAGGCTTCAAGAGTTTCTCTCTCTAGTGCACACAGCTTTGCATACGTTTCAACGCTTTTGGATAACATTCGAACCAGTTTTATGCCCATCATAAAATGTACAAACCACAAAAATGGTGTCTGCCACGGTTCTATAACTATCAATCGGCCTGATGACGATAAAACGCGATTAATTTCGCAAAGCGCTTGGTCTAATTCTTCGGTCAAATTAAGATGGTGAAGTCCACCCTGTATACAAACAATATCATAAGATTCATCGGCAAAAGGTAAGCTGCATGCATCTCCCACATGACACTTCGCTTTACCTGAATAGCCGTTGACAAGCTCTGCGGATATGTCAACACCTTCAACATTTTTAAATCCCAATGATTCCCACGCAAAAAGTCCGCTCCCTCGTCCGCAGAAAAGTTCCATGATACGAAGTTCTTTATTCCACTTTTCAACTCTCAACTGCTTTAACCGTCTTATAAATTTACGACGTTCCTCTTCCGGGGTCTCAAAAAGCACGAACAATTCTTCCCACGTAGCTTGGGCGTCCACATCGCAACGCTCAATTGCTTTTAATTTAGGTATCTTAGCCATAAGTATAGAATGCTTTAATTGAAGATCAACATGTAAGCCTGGCAACGAAATGCAAACCTGAATCAAAAACCATGCTAAAAGGCCATGGATACAAATCCAATTTCGTGTTCCAGACATCAACAGCCAAACCCACCTTTTCAAAAGCCTCAAGCCACTGTTTTTTCGTATAATAATTATATGTGAGGTTAACGCCAAATCGCCGATTACCGACTCTGTCCATGAAATTCAGCCGAGCCTTCGAAAACAGCCCTTCCATAGTGTGGTCCTTGAGTATTACACATTTTCCAGCGACACGTCCGGCTTCGGCAAGCAGCCTTTCTATATTATCTGTATGATGGAGTACATCTACGAATATCACGGCATCGTAACTATTGTCATCGCAGGGCAGTGTGCTGCCGTCATATTCTGTAACCTCAATTGCGGTGTCTTGGCGAACAAGAACATCGATCCCACTGATCGTAACATCCTTACGCCGTTCAAGGATCAATTTGTCTATGTCTCCGCTGCCGCAACCGATATCAAGCACACTCGATTCCGGCGGGATCAGTTGCGAAACCTGTTCGCTCAGAACACGAAATCGGCGTCCTAAAACTTTTCGTTCATGAGCAGCTTCGACAATATTCATTGTTGCTCAATTCTCCTAAAAACCATAAACAAATAATTTATGTTAATTTGATCAATCGAGGTTCTCTTTCTATGCCTAATATACTCAAAAAGAAACTGCTCAAAATTATCTGACTGCCCAGTGACATCGCTACCACACTCGGAACCACTATCCTCATTGTCACTTCAGGGTTGTCCATTCTTCCAAACCCTTCGTTGTTCCATACCACTACCGAAGCAATAAGCCCGCCGATCCCTACCAGCAGAATGATCGCACCGGTTATTAGCCCCATTTCAAGGTTAACACGTTTAAAAAATCGCAGGTACCGAGGTTCTTTTGGAACAATGCCAGCCTGAAGCACATAGACTCTGGTTAAAACAGCAAACAAAACAGTATTGAAACCGATGGAAACCATAGCCCCGGCATAGGCAAGCGTGTGAATACCGAAACCGATTCCAGCAATTACTATCGGCCCGGGCAAAAGAGCGAAGCCTATAACAAGTCCCACAAGCATCAGAAGCATACCGGGATAAAAAAACAGCCATCGCGGACTCAACATAAGCATAAACCGCAGATGTCGCCACCCGTCACGCCAGCTGCACAGGTGAGCAGGACGCCCTCTCCCGTCAGGCCATAGAATAGTAGGAACCTCTATAACTTTCATACTATAGAACGATGCTTTCATCACCATTTCGCTGGCAAATTCCATACCTGTGGTTTGCAATTGCATCCGCTCTGCGGCCGCTTTCGTCAGGGCACGCAGCCCGCAGTGAAAATCTCCGCAGGCCGTCTTAAAGAATATACGCCCCAGGGTCGAAAGCACCGGATTACCTAAATACCGATGCAGGGGAGGCATAGCTTTAGGTTTGATTCCGCCCTTAAAACGGTTACCCATTACCATGTCATAGCCTTCGCGAAGCTTTTCAATAAACGGCATCAGCGATGTAAAATCATAACTTTCATCGGCGTCACCCATGATGATATATTTACCCCGAGCCGCCTGAAAACCGCCTTTCAACGCACTACCGTAACCTTTCGCTTCTACCTTTATTACACGGGCGTTGCGATCTCGAGCAATCTCGATCGAGCCGTCATCGCTGCCGTTATCTGCTATTATGACCTCACCTTTTATCCCATGCTCGGCCAGAAAGCCCATAGCTTTATCAATACATGTCCCCACAGTCTCAGCTTCGTTTAAGCAGGGCATAACTATCGACAATTCAAGCCCGAATTCCTCACAGCTGTCACCATATCCTTTTTTTTCATTAACATTGTTATTATTCATATAGATGATTTCCTTGTATTATTACTCAACGCCCATCTTGAATTTTCCAAACTCTCATTGGATTTTTGCCGATCAGATCACCTGTGGCCAAAAGTGAAGAATCCGGTGAAAATGCCAGTCCTTTGACAGTAAATAAACCTGGATTTATAACACTGATCCTGCTGCCGTTTTTGGCATCCCAGATATACACCCTTGAAGCCGGCACTGTTGCCGCTGCCAGAAGCTGGTTATCACTGCTTACGCTAATACACGAAATCGATTGTGGATTGTTCGGCGGGGTCTTGTATTTTTCTATTTCCAGCTCTTTCAGCACTTTGCCGGAACCGGCATCAAAAATGCAAATGTATCTGTCGGACTTTGCCGCGTAAAGCATCTGGCCGTCAGGCGAAAAAGTAACGGTATTCAGTCCCTCACAGTCCACAATGCTCTGCTCCCAGAGTATTTCTTTGCTTTCAGCATCCGCGACGAATATCCAGCCGCCATCTGCTGTTTTACCAGCCGCTGCCAAAAGCCCGCCGTCATTGGATACGCCAACACTGTTTGCCGTCGAATTTTCATCCAGACTCTTGGTGACAAACCGCGATATAGAACCCGAATCAGCCTCAATTACACCAAGTTTTATAGACCTGCCCAGGACATCACTAACCACAAAGCCTGCGACAGCGTACTTAGCATTAAGGCTGGTTTGCAAATCCACAAAACTGCCTTCCATTCGCAAATATAAAGGTCCGGGTTCCTTGTCATCATCAATATTACTCAGCGTAAAGACCCCGTTATTGACAGCCAGAATTTTTACCTGACTTTCCACACTCAAGGCAATGCTATCCTGAGCGGCAACAGATTTGACCTTTGGATGGCCAGGCAGGCTGCCCCAGTCCCAGACATAAATTTCATTTTTTACAGAGATAGCTACCAGTGACTTCCCGATGGTAGTAAGCCGACTAACACCGCCGCCGGGACTGCTGAATTCATAGACACAACTCGACCGGTAGTTGGAAATGATCATGAAAGCTAAAATCCCGCCAAAAGCCAGGATCATCCACAAAATTGGACTTTTACGTTTTTTCTTTGAGTTTGCCATATCACGCCTTCAATAACCGAAAACTAAAGACACAAATCAATTACAAACCAATAGCCAAATACTCAGTATCATCGGCAAAACGCATCACGCCTTCATAGGCTGCAGGGACAAGTAAACAGTCGCCTGCTTTAAAGTCTACGCTGGCGCCATCTTTCCCGAGAATCGTGCCAAAGCCGGTAATTATGATTAAAGTCTTCATTTTGCCCGGCGAAAGAAGGACTTCGCAATTCCGGGCCTGATGTCCCTTGTCTATGGTAAAATATTCACAATCTAGGAGTCTACCCACTGTTGTAACTGATAGATTGTCGCCCGATGAATCAAAGTGGATGCTTTCCAGGGCCTGCTCGATATGAAGTTCTCTCGGTTTGCCGCTGTCATCAACTCTGTTGAAGTCAAAAACCCGGTAGGTCGTATCTGAAGGCGTTTGTATTTCTGCTATCAGCAAACCTGCGCCAATGGTATGAGTAGTACCGGCTGGTAAAAAGTGACACTCGCCTGGTCGAACACGGACTTTCGCTAAGAACTCGGCAACATTGCCTTTGTCAATTGCTTCGGCGAACTGCTCTTTTGTGACCCCTTTCTTGAGCCCTTTGTAAATAACAGCGTCAGGTTCAGCAGCTATAATATACCAGCACTCGGTTTTGGGGTCACCTTTACCTATCCGCTGGCAGGTTTCAGAATCCGGATGGATCTGAACACTTAATATGTCCTGGGCATCGAGGAATTTAATCAGCAGTGGGAAAGGGCTGCTGAAATTTTTATTACCTGTTATTTCTTCGGGGTATTTTTCGAGCAACGCTCGAAGGGTCTGCCTTTCATACTCGCCGTTGGCAATTATTGATTTGTCTTCAGGTAAATCCGCCAGTTCCCAGCTTTCGCCGATTTTCTGTCCTTCGGGCAGGTTTTTTTTGAAAAACTCTTTTAGTTTTTGTCCGCCCCAGATTCGCTGTTTATAAATCGGCTTAAATTTCAACGGGTAAACATTCATGGGTGTTATTCTAACCGGATGGAACTTTGTTGTCTATAATACAAACCAATATGGTTACGCACATTCCGGGCAAAGGCCTTCGAACCGGGTCTGCTGATGTCGAATCACAAAGCCTTTGCGCGGACTTTTAGCCATAGGTAACGACATTTCGGGCAGGCAATAGGTATGGCTGCAGTTTGTACATGTAAAATGGGGATGGCATTGGCTTTCCGTGCAGTTATGGGCCAGTTCAAAATGCCATTTTCGGCCCTGCAGGTATGCTTTATGAACAATGCCGGCTTTGACAAAGGTCTCAAGAGTTCGATAAGTCGTTACCTTGTCCGGACAGCGTCCTCGGAGCCTTGCGGCTATCTGCTGCTGTGCTAAGGGTCTATCAGCACCAAGCAGGACGGCCAAGAT
>Ga0114923_10001236_pt1 | contig 18093 bp, 15 predicted proteins | sample SumtaG_FD_89578 | JGI IMG/M metagenome (GOLD analysis project Ga0114923, IMG submission 89578) | Deep subsurface microbial communities from Indian Ocean to uncover new lineages of life (NeLLi) - Sumatra_00157 metaG | ecosystem: Environmental > Aquatic > Marine > Oceanic > Sediment | place: near...
AGACACTTGCAGTAACGTGGATTGTGGGGGAGTACTACGATGAGGACGGCTGGGGCAATGTGACGCTGAGGGCAGCGACTCTGTCTGAGTAGATTGCTGGATTGACCGACGGCTTGACAGTACACAGCGTCACGAGGAGGATTGGGGCAATGATGCAATGAGAGTGCAATTTTCTTTTCAGTTCATGTACCTACCGTCGTGAAATACAAAAAGGGGCAGGAAAACAGGGCAAGGATTTGACCTATGGTGACCTATCCTGACCAATAGTCTAGTGTCGCGTAAGCATGTTTTAATGCGCTAAGACAAGCGAGATCCATAGCAACGAAACTGGTGTAGTTTCACAATAATTTCCAAATAAGCTTGATACTTTACAAGGTGTAATGTATATTGCGCTGGATGTCTTCCCTCGAAGACTCCCGCGTTAATTGACAGACTACAGTGTCGCTGAGGCACTGGTCATAGTCCTGCCTGATTGCAATAAACCAGTATATGTGATAGTCTCGACTTCCTGACGAGTGCTTTGGGGCTGTGTCTTACCGGTGAGAAGTGCCTTAGCAGCACAAGGAAAACAGATCGACTAAATAAGCTATGAGACTAGCAACGTGCAAAATTGAGAAAGGCACATTAGGTGCTCGTCGGGGCCAAGTGAAGGCTCTAGGTGCGTGGTGGGCTCAGTTCGGGGACAAAATTTTCATTTATGCAGCCAAGTCCAAGTGGAATAGCGTGCGGAGTAATGCCGAGCGCGGTGGCCTTTCCTTGGAGGAATATCCAGACGAAATACGAAGAGAGGATATGCATTTAGTGATACAGAAAGGCCGCCTATTTCAGAAGGAATATCCAAGCATACCGGTCTTATTGGACAAGGGACGATATTTAGTGGTGAAAGTGTCACCCACTGAAGCAGAGAAAATCGATGTCAGAAAGGAACCATGTTTTCTAATTCAACCTCTCAAGGAAAATATTATTGTATTCGACAAAAGAACCCAAGCCTCTGCAAGAGTATTGTCTGCAAGAGTACCGGCGGTTGCATGGATACAAGATCTCATCGACAATGTAACCCGCTCGAGTTTTGAGACAACCCTCCAACATTTGGTTTCTTATCTAACTCGGCACTCGACGAGTAGTCATTATACTGATGCTGCAACCTGGTGTCGAGGGCAACTGGATAGCATGGGCTACAGTACCACTGTTGAGGATATCTCGGTAAACGGAGGTACCAGCAGCAACATCATTGCCGACAAATTGGGCGGTGGTTCGAGTGCCCATGAACTGGTACTGGTTGTTGCTCATTTGGATTCGGTCAACATCAGTGGCGGCAGCGGTTCAAGTGCACCCGGTGCGGATGACAACGCCAGTGGGAGTGCGGGTCTGCTCAAGATAGCTCGAGTATTTAAGGACCATAGCTCGGTTCACGACCTTCGTTTCGTGCTTTTCGGCGGCGAAGAACAGGGTCTTGACGGGAGCACACAATATGTTGGCAGCCTTTCCACAACAGAGCGTTCCAGGATACGAGCGATCGTTAATATGGATATGATTGGAACGCTTAATACAACCGATCCCACGGTGTTGCTTGAGGGTTCAGCTATCTCCCAAGCAGTAATAAATGATCTATCGGATGTGGCCCTCACGTATACGTCACTGGGTGTACAAACATCGCTTATGCCGTTTGGGAGCGATCATGTCCCGTTTATTAACGCCGGACTTCCAGCTGTTCTTACAATCGAAGGCGCTGATGGCGCCAATAGTAATATTCACACGGACGAAGATATCATTGACCATATTGATTATGACCTAGGCCTTGAAATTCTGCGAATGAATACTGGTTACCTAGCAACAAAACTAGAAAAAAAAGTAGGGGGTATCATGAGTGATTTTGAATATAGTGGATTTATGGAAGCGGATATACTTGACCTGCTTGGGGATAATGTGATCTTGAGATATTATCGGCTGAGTGGTCGGTATAAGAATAAAGCCCGTGCAAGCATATATAAAGATCCGATAATTCAAAATTGGTTAGAACGACCGTTTGTTGCCCTCGAATCACCAATTTACCTTGATCCCGCTATTTCCATTATCGATCAAGTTACTACGTTGCCGTCGCTGTATCAAATATGTATCACTTTGCATATAGATATTGACGGTGCAGATCCGCTGGATGTTGTCAGTGGGACAGTTGAGAAGAGACGCTTTTTCACCGTCGTATCCTCGGAACATTTCATTGGGCGGGTGACTTCAAATACCTATTCACGCGGAGTGCGAAACCTAGTGGTGGAAGACTTGAGTTTTACATGGCCGGGCAGTACCGTAACGATTGAAAAGTTGGAAATTGCTATTTCAGGTGGGGGGATGTTGAGACCCACTGCAGAAGTCGTGTATAAGGATACGGACAGTATCCGTAGATATGGTCCATACTATGTGGAACAGGAATCAATATATTTTCGTGATGTTGAGATTGAGGTGGATCGTGAGGATGGCGCCGTAGATGTTGAACCGTACAATACGCACACGCATCCCGATCGTCCTGCTGACTTGCGAGCAAAAAATCTTACCATTGAGAATGTTTATGCAAAAGCGGGCATCCGGATTACGCGTTCGGCTGAATCAAATATCATCGATACAACAGATGCAGCAAATGCCGATGGCAATACTAGATGGTCTGATCAGGAGTTACACGATGCGATGGAAGCCCATTGGAGTGCATTCGCCAATAGACCTCAGTGGAAATTGTGGCTATTTATAGCGGAATTGTACGCCGATGATTTTACCGGAGGTATTATTTTCGACGCTAATATAGACGAGCCCGGCGGTGTCGACCGACAAGGGTCAGCGATTTTTACATTGTGCCCTTGGTTCCATACGACTACAGGTGGGTACATTGTAGATAATCCGCCGGAGGCAGAAGCGGTTCAACGAGAGCTGTTCTTCAACACCATTCACGAGAGTGGTCATGCCTTCAACCTATACCATCCACATCACGGGTTTAGTGCCACTCCTTGGGATGCGCCCGATTGGATGCCAGTGACTCAAGATGCCCAGACTCTCACATGGATGGCATATCCGGAGATGGCTACACAAGCTGCCACTGGCTCTACAGACAATAATGCTACATGGTTCTACAATAACTTCGGCTTTCGCTTTGATGACGAGGATAATCTTTTCCTTCGCCACGCTCCAGCAAGCTATGTGCAGATGGGCAATGAAGATTGGGGCCAAAATCATGGTCGTGTTTCTCAAGCTAGCCTTGATCGCCGCCTTGAGCTTGTGGTGCGAAGCCGCAGAAAGATCGTAGAGCTTGGTGAATCGGTGTTTTTGGAGTTGCGTTTGCGCAATATCAACAACAAGCCGATAATGGCTCATTCCAACCTCGACCCGGGTGATGGCCTTATTCAGCTGGCAATAACCAATCCACGTGGTGAACGCAGACCATTTATACCTTTCGTACACACTCGCACTCGAGCGCAGCAAGAGACGCTCGAACCAGGAGGGTCACTGTACCACTCAGTGAACCTTGCGATAGGTAAATTTGGATTCCCCTTTAAAGAACCCGGCCCTTACCGGATCGAGGCGAGTTATAGAAATATTCATGGAGGCACCGCAGCAGCAATCATGCAGGTTTGGGTAAGACCACCTGCGAATTATGACGATATGCCGGTTATAAGCGAACTATTTAATGCTCGGATAGGTCGTGTGCTCTATGTCGGGGGCAGTCGTTTAATGGAAGACGTAAATGATAAGATTGATTGGATCCAGGGGCGTTTGGGTAAGGCCCATCCGGCGAAACATTATTTGTCAGCGATCAGAGGCATGGCCTTGGCCCAAGAGCATAAGGTTCTGAGAGCTGACTCAAATAAATTGAGTTTGCTGGAGCCCGAGCCCGACAAGGCTGCGCGAATGCTTACTCCGTTGATCGAGAATATGGAAGCAGCTGCGGATTCGCTGGGGCATATTACGTATCGGCACATTGTGGACACTTATACGAAGTCTGCATTAGATGCTGATAAAAAATCACGAGCATTGAAAGCTCAGGAGAACTTGTTGGAGATGCTTAATAAACGGAAGGTCGTAAATACTGTCATTAATTCTGTTAGAGAACGTGTTAAAGAACTGAAGTGACCGGGATAAGTATACTGGAGTGCATCCAGCAAGCGAGACGGATTTTCTGAAAAGCTGATACATGCCTTTAGTTCTGTTTTCTCTTGATTTCATACTGAGGGCTCTCGACCAAGGATTTACAATAATTGCAGTTTACCGTGAAGAACCCTGAATAGTACTATATAAGGCTATTAACGAAGTGTATATCTAAATAGAGGCTTTCAATTATGAACACTTTAAATCCATCGGATACTTACGGAATACTTATTGATGGATCTGATTTTTATATACCAGATCCAGAAATAAAACCAGATCAAAACCCATGTCATCTTACAGCCAGTCTGAAGGGAATATACTATAGCGGCCAGGATGTGGGTTCCCGTTGGCAGTTTGATATCATCGTCAATAGCGGAGCTTGGACATCCGGATCAGTACATCTCAGTGTTGGCAATTGGTATCCCGGAAAAGAAAACATATATGATGAAACTCTCCCAGGTGGCTGTAACAGCACACATTTAATTACCATTTTTATTAGAGCGCGTGAGTATGATTTTTATATTTTTGATGATGTTGGTGAAAGATTATTGAGTACTGCAATACAATGTACTCCCAGTGGAGAAGAAAGGTCAATAAATGTCCTTGTTCCGGTTGCAGAATATCCTTATTGTCGAATTTTTAGAAAGAATAGACGAGTAGCCTTTCTACATTTTTTCTTTTTAATCAAAGCCAAATGTGTTTGAAGCACTGATTTTTCATGGATATGATCCCAACATGGTGCGCCGGACACTGCTGATATAGGGGAAGGACAGCAATTAGCCAGGGTCCCAAAAACCACCCTTTCTGACACACTCTACCCTTTGTGTCATAACCCTATCCCAAAACCCTTTTCGGGTGTCCCAAAACTCATCTCAAAATTAAAATCTCATAACCTGGCCGCTTTACCGTTTTTAAGATAAAACCTCACTTCTCTTGGCATAAGAACTATGTTAACAAGAGGAGGATTAGACATGCTTATTGGATACGCGCGTGTATCGACGTATGAACAGAACTTGGATATGCAACTGGATGCCCTTCAGAAAGAGGGCTGCGAAAAGATATTTACCGACAAAGCCAGCGGAACCAAAGATGATCGGCGAGGCCTGGCAGAGGCTATTGAATTCCTACGGGAAGGTGATACTCTTGTCGTATGGAAACTAGATAGGCTTGGGAGGTCACTCCGCCACCTTATCGAGGTAGTGAATGATCTGCATAAGCGTGGACGGTTGTTCAAGAGCCTTCAGGAAAACATTGACACTGCTAGTAGTGGTGGAAAACTGATCTTCCACGTCTTCGGGGCTCTGGCAGAGTTCGAGAGGGATGTGATTCGGGAAAGGACTCTAGCAGGACTACAGGCTGCACGCGATAGAGGCAGGGTTGGTGGCCGTCCAAGATCTCTGGATGAAAAGCAGGTGGCTATAGCTCGTAGTCTACTAGAGCAGAATGGCCACAGTATTGGCGAAGTATGTAGGGCATTGGGAGTTTCGAGATCTACGTTGTATCGGTATCTGGAGAAGGGTACTTAGGTGCCTTTCTTTTAGGATGAAACTACTGAACATATCCCTGGATTCTAATAGCCGTTCACATCACCGGATTTTAAGTCCGATCTTTCTCGACGGGAGAAATAAAAAGTGTGCAATAAGTTGTAGCTATCTATGTCTTGGGGGTTAATTGGTAGTACCTCTCAGCATGCTATATTCAGGAAGACAATTGGTCAATTCGGAATGGCTTACTGCTGAAGCAACGGAGGTTCTATATCCCACGAACCATCAGATACCCAACTTATATTGACTCGATTAGACAGTTTGGAAATGCTCTTGAGAAAGGTTGCTGAGAGGAATCCTGAGCAGTATCGTCTTTCGCCTGCTGAGCAAAAGAGGGTGGAGGAGCTGCTCCTATAACAGGGGGGAATATGGGGATTGGCTAATACTTGGTAGGCTGATTATTCATAAGATAACACACGTTTGTGGTGAATGCGTCTCGTATTTACGTCCCCACAGCCTTCTTTCGATACCGGCCAGCAGCTACTGAAGAGCATTACTTCCAATCACTCAGGACCTAACTGGTATTGGTTTATTACATGTTAACTGGTGCCGAAATTCCTATCTTTTAGAAGTGGTCCAGGGAATAGGGGTAGGCCAGAGCCGAAGCTAACCACTGAGAACTATGCAATGTACAAATAGCGATATGAATCCACCGGTATGACTAAAATGCCTATTGTTTAGCTAAATAATACATTGTACATTAATGCCGAGTGCAAACATTCCACATCACGCAACTTGGATGCCCATCTGTTCGGGCAGATGGCAACCGTATCGCAGGCTTCCTTATTAAAGAAGGATGGTCGATGCAGTCCTCTCAGGATGCAGATGTCGTAATAGTGATCACCTGCGGATTTTCCTTCCTTCAACAAAACGAATCAATTGCTAAAATGAAGCATCTTAAGGAACAGATGAAGGAGGGTGCGGAATTGTGGGTTGGAGGCTGTCTTCCACGCATTAATCCAAGCTTCGTTGGACAAATTGGAGCTTCACACCTATTTGATCCACGCCATCTCGAAGCAATTGACGAGCTCGTTAATCATAATGGCACAATTGAAACCTTTATCCCAAACCGAGCTTATTCAGAGATAACAGGTCTACCTGAGACAATATTTCCCATTCGAATATCGACTGGCTGTCTAGATCGGTGTCGATTCTGTCAAATCTGGAGAGCTACTGGAAATCTCTGCTCGTTACCCATCGAAAAGCTAGTGCTGGAGGTTAGGATAGCTGCTAGTGGTGGAGCGAACATTTTCCACTTAGTAGGAGAAGATTGCGGTTGCTATGGCCTTGATATCGGTGTGGATATTTTCGAATTGGTTTCTGAGCTTCACAAACAGGTACCCGATTGCTTATTCTATCTCTCGTCTATCAATCCAAGATATTTCACAAAGAATATCGACCGATTCTTGAAGATGTTCTCCCTTCGATCAATGGGTCCGCGACTTGGACTACCACTTCAATCGGGCTCTGATCGAGTACTTCATCTCATGGGGCGGCGCTATACAGTGACGGAGTTCGTATCGGCTGTGAAGAGATTTCGAGAATCATTTCCTCAAGTGGCCTTGGCAACCGACGTTCTTGTTGGATTCCCATCTGAAACGGAAGAAGATTTTAATCAAACTCTTAGATTGATACTAGCACTTGATTTCGAATACATAGATTGCTTCAAATTTGACGCAGTCGAGGGAGCTCCCGCTGCATATCTACATGGTCAAATCCCAGAAGAAGTAAAGCTTCACAGGCAACGTTTGATATTGGCTGCTGTACTAACGCGATTCGTTGAGAAGAGAGGCATCCAAACGATAGAAGAACTTGAGAGGATTGCAGAGAATCCAAGTCAAGGGCTTCCTGTGAATATAAATGCTGAATCGCTCAGTACATATGGAACCCAGATTATTAAGGAAAATGATTAGTGAAATATTTATCAGAATTGGATCAGTCGTTGTCCAATACTAACATAACTGAATCAAACAAGGTCAGTAGCGCTGATCTGGTTGAAGCATTTCTTCAAGAAAATGAAGAGTTACTAAATCACCATGCGGTCTATCCGCAACTTTGTACTGAGGTGTCCAGACAGATTAAGGACCTTGGAAGTCGCAGGCTCCAAAATGTTCCAGGAGATGAAAATCCTGCAATTGACAACCACTGTTAGGAGATTCAAACAAATGGAGCACGCCTCAAATATATCATTTAGTCTCTATTCGAGGGATTAATACATGTTCAACAGTATCTATTACCTGATATAGACATGTCGAAGGCTGGGTAATTGTATTGTTCATTATCTCTAATAGGAGGTGAATAGATATGGATCGTAAAAGATTATACCTCATTATAAGCATACTCACCATTATCGTTGCAGTTTTTGTGGTTTCGCAGGTTGTGCAACGTCAGGATGACCAGGTCGCAGCCCCTAGTATCATTCGGATGGCTTCCTTATTGCCGCTGGATGGCCAAGTGGCCTCATATGGCGAGATGATGCGCAATGGACAGCTACTAGCGGTTGAAGAAATTAACCGAGATAGTATGAGCACACCTATTGAGGTGACATTCTTTAATACTTCACACATGAAGGACGTTGCCTTAGACCGATTGCGCGAGGCCCATCAGAATGGATATCGACTTGTGGTGGAAATATTCGGCTCTGATCAGGCTAATCACTGTCTCCCATTTGCGATCGAGAACGGGCTAACGATCCTTTCCGGTGTTGATACCCGACCCGACCTGATTAGACTTGGGAAAGGGGCATTCTATCGAATAATGCCAAATGATGCTGCGGCTGCAGCGATTCTTGTACAATGGACACAGGAACTCGGAGTGGAGAATATCGGCATCGTATATGTTAATGATGATTGGGGAAAAGGACTATATGAAGAGGCTGACAACGCCGCAAGACAACGAAAAGTAAATGTTGCGATCGTTGCCGATGTTATCCGCCACCAGAGCTCTTTTGCTGGTACGGTTGCCAAATTGAAGTCGAATCCCATCGACGCAGTCATGTTATTTATTTATCCAGATGATGGTGGGAATCTTATTAAAGAAATCCACCGTCAAAGGCTAAATACAAGAATCTTCGCGACTGAGAATTTCACTGGTGACGACATGATTAATGCAGCAGGTGACGCTGCAATCGGCGTGATGTTAGCCGTTCCAAAGCCTTCTGAAGATTCCACTACACTATCTCAATTTCAAGAGCAGTATGTTGATCGCTATGGAGCAGACCCTTCAATCTTCGCCATCAAGGGTTATGATGCAGTTAAGACTCTATATATCGCAGCGGTTCAGTCCGGGGCTGACCCGCTAAAAACACGTGAAACAATACGTGATCTAGCAATACCTGGTGTTGGAGGTTTCATCAGCTTTGCCGAAGATGGTGAATTCATTCCTGGCGAGTATGATCGATTGGTCTATACTAAGGAGGGAGAAAACCTTGCACTTAGCCCGTGGACTCCATAGAACGGGTGGTCTAACATTATCGTATTCGATCTCCTATTACATGGGCTAGTCCAAGGAGCCCTCATCGCGGCAATCGCGGCAGGCTTTGCCTTGATTTATGGTGTGATGCGAATTATCGATTTCAGTCACACCGATAGAATGACTATAGCGGCATATTTGTTTGCAGATCTGAATCGACCGCTCGGGATTTATGCAGCCATGGCGATAGCCTGTATATCTGCTGCCTTACTCGCTGTTGTCACAGAGCGTGGCCTGTTCGCTGGCCTTCGTAGAAGGGGGTACGCCGTAATGATGATTTGCTCTCTTGGTTTATCAATCATTCTTCAATCAATTATGGCCATCACCCATGGTAGTATGCTTCGTACCGGGGTTATCAGAGAATATCCGCTAACTAATTTCTTAAATCTATATCCACGTGAAATTGTGCTGCTTTTCGGTGTGCCGCTAGTCATACTATGCCTTAGAAGATTGCTTCATAATACATATTGGGGCCAGAGTTTGCGTGCGACCATCGATGATTATGAAAAGGCTATTGTACACCGATTGCCAGTTGCTCGATTGACAATGATTGCTTTCGCGATCAGCGGAATACTTGCAGGCGCCTCAGGCATAGCAATTATTATCGGAACAGGTGTGTATCCCCAAGTGGGATTCAAATATTTAATTTTTGCATTTGCAGCATGTATTGTTGGTGGTGTGGGAAATATAGTCGGGGCATTACTTGCATCTTTGACGATCGGTATCCTAATAACAGCAGCTGAATTCTATGGCTCTGCTCTCGCTGCCGAAGGAGTGACATTGCTCGTGCTTGTAGCGGTTCTAGTTTTCGCACCAAACGGAGTTTTTGGCCATGGGCTTCGCCGCATCTAGGAAGCAAAATGCCTGATCTTTATCTGAGCTTAGGCATAAAGGTTATTATTTATGGCCTATACTTTCTCTCTTTAAGCACGCTACTATTAGGGAAAGCTGGCTATTGGGCAGTTGGGAACCTTGCCAATTTTGCATTAGGTGCCTTTATTTACGCATGTGGCCCATTGCTGCTTGGTATCAGCGGAGGACTTCTCTACTTGTGGATAGCGTTTACCGTTGTAGCTGTCACAATCTTAGCATTGATACCAGGCTTCGCCGCTCTTCGCTTGCAAGGAGATTTCTTTGCCTACGTCTCTATTTGCTGTGTTGAAGTTGTTCGCGTACTTGTTGAGAAAGTGGCTGGTCCTAGTGGCTTTTCGCACGTGCCCCGCCCCCCTGGGCTGGAAAGTGAATTAGCAATTATCCTGATATCTGCTTTCCTCTTTATAATCGTAGCGGTCTGGATTGATATGTTCTGTCGTACTCGTCTCGAACTTATGTTCGCAACGACCAGAACTAGTAAAACCTGGGCAGCCAGTATGGGTATTCGTGTCAGACGGATTGAGGTTTCGATGTTCGGGATTGCCGGCGGATTAGCCGGCCTTTCCGGTGTGTTATTCGCTATATATTCAACTGGCACTGATCCGGTTCGATTCTCACTGATGGAAGCGGTGATCCTTTTCGCGCTTGCATATTTAGGTGGTATAAAATCAATATGGGCACCCTTGCTAAGTGCAGGCCTTTATGTTATCACAACTTATGCTCTCGAATCGGCTTTTAGAGGTTCATTGCAAATCTATGCTCCATATGCCACTTCTTTATTTTTTGGACTGATCTTGATTTTAGCAATGGCTTTTACCAGTGAAAAAAGTGTAGCAAAGTAGCTGGAATAGAAAATGGCCGTCCATACTAATCCTCCAGTCAACGAAAACCAAGGACCACAGATCATTACGCTGTATCCGGGATTGAGCTTCAGTTTCGGCAAGACACCCTTGTTTGAACTACCGCTCTCAAGTGAGAAGATAGTAATCCGTGGGGGTGATATATGTGCTGTTTTTGGCCCTAATGGATGCGGTAAGACAACATTACTCAATTTGCTTTCAGGGTTCCTTCGTCCAACAACCGGACAAGTATGCTTTGGTCCCAGCGACGATGCCCATGGCATAGTAATCAAATCGTCCGCCCCGAGGTGGTTAAATCCTGCCGCGAAAATTGCACAATGGGACGGAGGCGTACGACGCACTTTTCAAGTACCTGTGATCTCTCCCGATATCAGTATTACAGGACATATCTCTGTCGCACGGCGCATGAAGCGAGAGGAAACATTTACTTCTTGGTATATCGCTCCTATACGACGTCTATTCCAAAGCAAAAACCAGAAGTACGAGATAGATGATACATCATGTGAGGAGTCTGAGCAATTGCTGAAGGCATTTAACCTGAATAAATCTATTTCGAATCCCAACACTCTTTCATATGGCCAGAAGCGGCTGCTAAATATCGCACAGGCGATATTTGGAGGTAAACGTTTACTTATGCTTGACGAACCTTTTGCTAACCTTAGTACTTCGGCGATAGCGATAGTTAAGCAAATGTTCCGAGATTTTGTCGCATCGAAGGATCGTGCGGTTGTCCTCGTTGAGCATCGTGCAAAGAACCTGCCCGATTTCACAAATGGATTAATAACTATGAGAGATGGGTTGCTTCGATTTGAGGCTCTCAAGGGAACTAAGGAAGAAGAGGAACGATTCATATCAAAGCTGATCAGTTCTTATTTTGGATAATTGTACATCAGATGATTCAGTTCTCCTAGAGACAATCGCTCTCAATGGAGGCTATCTACGCCATCAGCCAGTTGTGGGTGATGTTTCACTTCAGTTGCGACCAGGTGAGATTCTTGGAATCTCTGGATTAAATGGTTCAGGCAAGAGTACCCTAATTAAATCAGTCTTGGGATTAACGCCGTTTCGATCTGGATCCGTGAAGATATCCAACATTGAGGTTTCAAAATGGTCAGCAGAACGCCTTTTTAAAACTCATTGTATTGGCTATCTTCCACAGTATGAGCGTGGCTTCGCCGGTCTTACCATAAAAGAAAATATTATTATTGCTACAAAAGCTAGAACGAATCCTAATCGGAGACACCTTGACCTTGAGAAGGAATTCAAGGAACGTTTGTTAGGGAATTTCAGCAACTTAACACAATATGTCGGTGATCTCAGTGGGGGAGAACGTACCCGAATCGCTCTTTTTTGCCTAGTTGTTGCTAGTCCAAAAATTACATTCCTTGATGAGCCTTCTGCTGGTTTGGATACCGAAGTACTCGGCCACCTCCAATACCTTATCAATCTTTGGGAACAGAATGGGCGTACAATTTTGCTCATCGAGCAAAATCAGACATTCCTTGATAGTGTTGCAACGCTTCGGGCAGAGCTAACCGAGGCAAAGGCGGACGAGAAGATATTCGGATATACACTGCGGCATTTTTTAACGAGTTCATAGTGGATGCATCAAGGCCTAAGATCACGATCAATCTAAGAGTTAATACATAGTAGATACAGGCTGCCCTGATAAGACAGGGAATTATTATTGTGATGGAGTTATTTCAAAGCAGTAAAGGAAAAATAACTAGGGCTAAAAGGAGTAATATGTTAATAGATCCTAAATCGCTAGATGGAATTCGAAAGGCCAAAATAAAGAAGATAAGTATATTTGACAAATCACGCCTTCCTGTAATAGTAACCATTGCTATATTTATAGCACTTCTAAAACTAGTTTATTTCGAGGCTAAAGGAGAGTTGGATCATTTACTTGGGAATGCTATCCTTATGCAGCAAATAGCGATTGTCTCCGATGTCATCTATTCACTACTCCAATCTCTCAATAGCCTTAGTTGGATTCTGGGTGTGGGTATCTTGCTTCTTGATGGGATAATAATTGCACTGGTCCTGGAATGGATTACTTATTACTTAGTCTCAAGCCATGCCATCAGGCGCATGTTTAAGGCAAGTCGTACTCATCCAAGAATAATACAATCACAGATGCTTTCACTATGTGCGTCCTCGATAAGTCATAGTGGAGAAGAAAAATCGCATGAAGAGATATGTTCAACTCTTGATAGTCTAATATATCCACCCTTAGACTATTCAAAAGAAAGTCTTCAGGGGTATTCAGCCCCCCCATTCGTTGCGAATAGCGAATATATAAATGCACTTCGTAATGGAAACATGAATTGTGCGATTGCCATAACTGAAAGACCACTTAGCATGTGGATTGATCCCGCATTGAGCTATTATCTTACAAATACAGGTATTATATCATTAGCAGGGTGGTTGAATAATAAAATCGCAGACGCTGATAATTTGACCCAAATGAGAATTGGGATGAGAAAGGTCGAGAATAGTGACAGAGAAGAAAGAAATAGCCTCTTAAGTGTCTTGGCTAGTCTTAAATCCGCTGATTTCTCTCCAAAATATCCAATAATGCGGTTTTTTATACTGCATGATAATATTATTAGCCAGTACTCTGATAACTACTTGGCTTCTCTTTATGCGTTTCATGATTTGCATAATATGCCCTCGTACTTCGTGAGGTATGAATATCAGATTAGGAAGGGCATTGAGCCAAGATTTAGTGCTGGACCTGAATATGAAAAGATACTTCAATTATTATGGCAATTATTTGTGAATAGAATGATGAAAGAAAATTTATTAAAGGCCGAACATGGCAGATCTATACATGAAGTAGCTAGGAATGAATATATTAATTTAGTTGGAGCCGGTGCCGAGTTTCTTTTCATACTACAAAAAAATGGGGAGATTCGAGTATTCACATATTGGAAGGGAAATGCAATAGATATTCCAGAGCAACCGGACAATAATTTGACGGCTGAATGTCTGCGCATGATCAATATGATTAGCGAATATTCCATGAACAAAGACAATTTGTGGACTCCAACCAAATCGGTCAAATCCGAAGAAAATATCATGTTAGATTTGACTATTAAGTAGGGAAACCTATCCACACTCAGCGAATGTACTCCCGAGTTGGTAATAATAAAGAATTCAAGAAGGCATAAAGCCCAATTGTGACCTCAAATATTAAGAATGGGAAAACATTAATTTTAAGCACAGTGTTGCGCATTCACTTTGGAGATGCTTGAAGAATAATTGATAGAATATCCAACGATACTCCCCCCGCAATTTGCGGGATTATTGACTTTTCAAGGGAGGAAAAAAGGAAGCCCCCAGCAGAAAGGCCGGGGGCTTAGTGATTACGAAGGGCGGGCGTGGCTAGTTGAGGCCGCGGTAGACCACTCACCCCAGATACTTCGTATCTTCCCTTCTCTCTTGAGAGAGGGAAAAGAAAAGCCCCCAGCGTGATGACCGGGGGCTTGGTGATTGCGAAGGGCAAGTGGGCTCAATCGAGTCCGCGATTGACCAGTAGGGATTCGATGCGTGGTTCGCGGCCGCGGAAGCGCTTGTAGAGGGTCATGGGATCCTCGGTGCCGCCGGTGGAGAGGATGTGCTTGCGGAAAGCTGCGGCCGTGGCCTGGTCGAAGAGGGAGGTTTCCTTAAAAGCCTGAAAGGCATTGGTGTCGAGGACTTCGGCCCAGATGTAGTTGTAGTGACCCGCGGAATAGTTCCATACGAAGCTGTGCTTGAGGTAGCTGGTGCGGTAGCGGGGGACGATCTCGGGGATGAGGCCGATGCGCTCCATGGAGGCGTCCTCGAAGGGCTTGACTTCAGGCGCTTCGGTGGTGGTGAGGGTGTGCCAGTCCATATCGAGATAGCAGATGGCGAGGTACTCAAAAAAGCTAGTTTGTATAGGCTATTGAACAACTGTGGGTAAACTGATCGAAAATCTAGCGGATTACACCCACTTATCAGGAGAATACTGATCGATTTAACGGATTATCCAGGATATTCCTTACCAAATCTCCTGAATATTGCTTGAGTTTTTATCGCCGTTTGATCCGAGTTTCAATATCATTGACTATCTGTGCGATCTGTCCGAGACCATTTCCACTTCCGTGGGACTCATCAACTAGTTGGTATATTCCTCGTTCGACATCAACTGCTCGCTTAGGGGGATCCCAATATTGAGAGCCAGCACACCTACAGATAGTACACCATTCTTCATAACAGCTCTCGTTGTGAGTAGTTAACGGCATATGCGTTTCTTGCCTATTCATTCTTGAGAAGATGTTCTGTGGTGTTGTGTTGCCGAGTTTCATTAATTTCAGGTCTAACACCACATAATTTGAAGGATCAAGGAACATTCTTATTTTGCTAACAAATGTCATATTACTGAATCGAGGCAGTCCAATTTTCTTTATTTCTCTAAGGGATGTACCTTCAAGTGTTGGGAACAGTCCTGTAGCATTATCTAGTTGATGTGCTGTAACTCGTCTTCTGAAATCACCTACACGAAAACTCCTGTAACCACTTCGAGATTCTCCCCAGTACACAATATTGGATAATCCATCCTTGACTTGAACTGGATCATTAGAAGTCAGACTATTTCTAATATGGGCTTCGACTTCCTGAATTGTCTGAAAGACAAGTTCCTTCTCATGTTTAAAATCATACACAATAGACGGGAAATCGAAAGATGTGATTGCATTAGTAATCCTCGTGATTTGTTCTTTTTTCAAGGATCCATCCTTCCTTACCGTCTTGTTCGCGTAAACAGACAGGCTCCGAACCGAGTCTATCAATTACTTAAACACTCTTGCTTCTACTCAAGTACTGGTTTTCCGATTAAACTTCGGCTGGAACTTGTTAATCAAGATCTCCTCCAGCTCTCTCCGACCTAATTGAACTGCAAAGAACTGGTACGTGCATTCGCTAAGAAATACATCTATTTGTCGGTCAACATTCGCAGCAAAACGCTTTGGTTTAATGAACTCTGCATTAAATAGGGTACGTCCGACATTCTTTCGTAGTGCAGAAAAGTAAGTATCAGTTGAATGTGTTTTATATCTCTCGAATAGATTTGTCGTTTCTCCGATATAAACAGGTTCTTCTTCATTTATAACTAAGTATATACCTGGTAGGTTTGGCGGTTGAGTATCACTCCAAAAATTGGAGGATTGGGCAAAGAGTATTTGTCCTCCTTCGCACAGTAGAGTCTCCGTCATTCGCTGGCACTCACTCCATAGCTCTAGGTCTACTTCCTTCCTGCGAGTATAACGTCGCGCCTTGATTTGGAAACGATTTAGTACTGCTGGAAGATTAATAATGCCATACTCCTCTAGTTCTTTTCTGCCAAATGAGACACTAATGGCATCGTAGTAGACATTCTTCTGAGCTATAGTAAATGTTTCTTCTATATCTATACCGGGAAGAGTTTGTGTCCCCTGCAAGTAATCTCGATAATTTTTCATAAATACTGATTTTTCGGAGGGGCGAAGATGTTGGGCGAGTCTCTTCCTAAGATCAAGAGTCTTTCGGATATATAGATACTCTTCATCCGTATAGAAGAGATAAATCCCTGTACCACTCTGTGCAGCCTCCCCAATTGTGTTAAGATCAGCAGTCAATAGGGTCTCAAGTCCTGCTGCTAGTATCTGGTCTGAGTTGGATTGGCATTCTTCCCATTTACCCTCTTTTACTTCTTCTACCACTTGTTCTTGGAATTCCGGAGGCGGCTGCACTGTCGAAGCTAATGGGCTGTCAGTGATCCAACGATTTCGTGGGTGCCGCGGTGGATGGAAATATTCAATTATCTATACTTTCGAAGTCTTTTTCCAGAGAGTGTTGATCTCAATTTTGTCGATGTTGCCAATAAAGTAGTATGGTGTTCCCTTAACGCTGCCATCTTTCTTCAACAGTTCAGTTATTTTCCCTTTTTGCTTGCTATCAAAGCCAAATAGCAAAAAAGCTACTCTAGGATCCAGATGGGTAGGGTCTGGCAAGCTCTCACTTGTTAATCTGAACAGTTGTCGCATAAATCCCACGTACTTGCCGTACTCAGATATAATTAGGCCATGGTTTTCCTTAATAGACTTTTCGTAAGTGGGTATTTGAATTCGTGTGACAGGGGGTTTCTTACCAGCCATACTCCAAACTTCAGTGTTTGAATAGTGTTTTGCCTCCACAAATCGGAGTTTCCGGGAGGATTTATGGTATAGCAAAAGATCGATACGAGGAGATTCAGTTATATCCCTTTTCCCGTCACCTTCAGTTTTCATATCTGTCTTATAAGCATTGGCATCTTCGTTTTCATGTTTATTTTTCCGTGGGAACTGAATTTCAACATCTAGAACAACTACCTCACTATCGGTGTTAAGGAAGGGATACCGAGAATACATATATGATACACCTTCAGATTCGATCCCCGAATACAACCAACAATTCTCTTTAATCCGCGAATATCCATTAACGAAAGACGGTACTAGTTCCGACACCTTAATTATATCTTCAGTAACACTCTGATTCTGATCTTCTGTATTAATAACAGAGGCATATTTAATGTGGGTCTCGAAAATACCCTTTGATGAAAACGAAAAGAGTCGTCCACCCCGGTGATAGAAATCAATCCTATTATTCCGTATTGCCGGAAACACCCCTCTCCGCTTCTCAAGGGAGAAGATATCTGACTTAAGGCATGATCGATAGAGGTCATGCTCAATTAAGGCTTTAATTGTTTCATCCGAAATGTTCCGCTTGAACATGCTAGCGTTCTCCTACATGCCCATGTGTGTTCATATACAGCTCTTATCGGACACTTTGGACTTTAACCTAAAGGAAACATTCTACGTATCCAAGGTTTAATTCACGCCTCATCTGAAGCGTCCGTTCCAGAATCTACATCGCCGCCCGAAGTATGCTAAGTCCATCAAGATGGTGCTGCTGAAGTAGGGTGAAGGGCATAAATGCAGTTCTGATGAAGCCCCGGACTCAACCGGGGCTTTTTGCGATTGCAATCCCTAGGTAAGGCCTAATGTCTCTACTAACTTATAGTCTAACGAATTGATGTTGCTCTGAAGACGTACATCGAACCTGTAAAGCCTTTATCTGGCTTGAGAGAAAAGGAAAGGTATTGTAACGCCCATGGGAAGTAATTCCAACCGGGCATTAGGCAATTATCTGGCAGAGATCAGCAGGTATGAACC
>Ga0114923_10001237_pt1 | contig 18083 bp, 19 predicted proteins | sample SumtaG_FD_89578 | JGI IMG/M metagenome (GOLD analysis project Ga0114923, IMG submission 89578) | Deep subsurface microbial communities from Indian Ocean to uncover new lineages of life (NeLLi) - Sumatra_00157 metaG | ecosystem: Environmental > Aquatic > Marine > Oceanic > Sediment | place: near...
AGGGTATGGACTTCAAAGCCTTCCAGGTGTAACCGGGAATTGGCGATCACTTTAAAAGGCAGCGTCTTAATCGTACCCAGGTGCTCATCTTTTGGGTCTTCAATATTATCGATAACCAGTAAGGAATCTTCATCCAGGGTTTTAAGAAATTCCATAATCTTTTCAAACCGTTCATCCAGCGTGTCTCCTTCATTTAATTCTACCTTGTTTGTTTTAATAACGGTTACTATCGATTCTTTAATAGATGATACATAATCGATCCACCCGGCAAAGGAGAACTGCTTATAGCTGTCCAGGAAAAAGCGTTTGCATACTTCGGTTTTGCCAACGCCGCCCAGGCCGTTCAGCAAGAGCAGCCGTTTCGCTTCCTTTAGCCGGTCCCGCAGCATTTGCAACTCTTCTGTTCTGCCGATTAAATCGATTTCCCTCTGGGGGATATCGGTTAATAATATTGTGCCCCCTGCTTTTCCAGGGGCTCTTATCGTTTTCTCATCTCCACCCAAAAGGTCAAAAAGATTTCTGGCAAAATCAGCCAATTTCTTTTCAATCTCAAATTCGCCGCCTTCGATCAGGGGTGTACCGCCTTTCGGAGCAGCCTGTATGGGCGATAGCCATGAAACCTTATCCCAGGCACAGGGTTTGACAATAAAAGGAATCACAATAAACCCTTCCTTTTGTCTACGTTCCATGAGGTCCGGCACCTCTTTAGTAAGAATAAAACCCGAAGTCAGGAAATCGGCACTAACCATCATAATAGCCGCATCCGCGTCATTCATAGCTTTTTCGATCCCCTGCAGCCAATCACTGCCCAACCCGATTTTGCTGTCGTCCCACAGTTGGTAACGGCCCTCCGGTTCCAGCACCTTTAAATGCTTAACCAGTCGGTTTTTCCAATCTTCATCTTTGTGACTGTAACTGATAAAAATTTTGCTTTTATTCATTCTCAGCCTCACATTCCTTAACCATAGAGTATTATACCTAATAAAAGAAAAAAATACCAGCCTTTGGTGATCAAAACTTCGCCTTCAAAACTTTGCCTGGCCCCTTAAATACGAGCCCCGGACCGGACGGGCATCCAAAGTAACAATACGAACGTGGATGCCCCCCGTCCGGTCAAGCCCGAAACGATCTACTGCAGGATGGGCTAATGAGCAACGAAACGAGCCTTTAAGCCCATCCTGCCGACCCCTCGGCCTCCGGCGGCCAACTTTTTGAAAAAAGTTGGACAAAAACTTTTGACTATAAAACCCGCCAATGGGGCGGGCTTCGGGCCTGGTTGTTTTTGTGGCGGCTAAAATTGCTGTAAAGTGTGCCCATATATTGACATTCTCCAATTTTTCCTCTAATATACCGGTATGACACACGATTTAATCTCTATTCCAGCACATGATACCCAAGCATTCCGGGAAGCCAAACCGGCAATCCAACGGGTCAGGGATATCTATCATACCAATATAAAAAAAAATATCCGGGCCTTTAAAGAATTCGCCGCTAAAGGCTCTGTGCAATCCCCGGTTGAAGCTTTTTATCCTTATATATTTACCACTGTTGAAAAGGAAGTCAAAAACCTTGACTCCCGCCTGTCTTATGGCTTTATCCGCGGCAAAGGGACCTTTGGTACCACCATTACCCACCCGGATTTGTTCCGGGATTATCTCGAAGAACAAATCGATAAGATTCTGAGCCGTCACCACCAGCCTGTATATGTGGGCGTCAGTAATTCCCCTATACCGATCCATTTTTCCTTTCCCAACAACGACGAGGAATTCAATGACAGCATCCGCACCTTAAGCCGGGAACGGGTGGAACGAATTCCCGATTTTTTCGCTGTACCGGATATAAACAGGATCAATGACAACATCGCCAACGGTACTTTTAAACCCGGTCCCCAAGAACCGAATCCCTTGTCCATTTTTACCGCCGAGCGTGTCGATATTTCCTTGCAGCGCCTGGTGCATTATACAGGGACCTCCCCCGAACATTTCCAGAATTTTATCCTGTTTACCAACTATCCCTTTTATGTGGACGAGTTTATCGCTTATGGCAAAAAAATCATGGAATCCGGTGAGGACCCGAAAGAACAAAAAGAGGGACAAGGGTATACGGAATTTGTGGAACCGGGGAACGTTATCACCAAACGTCGTTTTCCCGGTTCGCTAAAGGCAAATACCCCCGCTAATGCCCCGGCGTTCCAACAAAAACAAATGCCGGCGTATCACTTAAAACGCAGCGATGGCAATGGGGTGACATTGATCAATATCGGCGTTGGGCCCTCGAATGCCAAAACCATTACGGACCATGTGGCGGTTTTACGGCCGCATTGTTGGTTGATGCTGGGTCATTGTGCCGGGCTGCGGCAAAGCCAGCGTTTGGGCGATTATGTGTTAGCCCATGCGTATTTGCGCGAAGACCAGGTATTGGATGAAGATTTACCTCCCTGGATACCCATCCCCCCCCTGGCAGAAGTGCAGCAAGCGGTCCAGCAAGCGGTTGCGGAATGTACGGGGTTCAGCGGTTATGAATTGAAAAAGATCATGCGTACCGGGACGGTGGCCACCACCTCAGACCGGAATTGGGAATTGGAAGACACCGAGGTTTCCATTCACCGCTTCAGTCGATCGCGGTCCATTGCCGTAGACATGGAATCGGCAACCATAGCCGCCAATGGTTTTCGGTTTCGTGTTCCCTATGGAACGCTGCTTTGCGTGTCGGACCGGCCGGTTCACGGCGAGTTAAAACTACCCGGTATGGCCAATCAATTTTACCGGGAGAGGGTCAATCAACACCTGGAAATCGGCCTGTGCAGCCTCGAGTTTTTGCGCAAAAGTAACCTGGACTTACTTCATTCCCGGAAACTCAGGACCTTCATCGAACCCGCTTTCCGATAATAAAACAGCCATGTTGATAAAAAGTTTTTGGAGGCGTCGGAAGGGGGTGGCACCCCCGGCCTATTATTATAAATTTTTCCGGGGGAATCTTTTCCACCTGTAATATAACGGTTCTGACCTGCCAAAGGCATAGATTGAAGTATTAAATAAGAGAATATAATAATGAAACCTGCGATATTAATATTATTTACCTTGACACTATTTTTTCAAGCCTGTGGACAGGCTGAAAATTCAAATCAAACCAAACCTGGAAACCAGGTCGAACATCCCGTTGAAACAAAGCAGAAAGATTTCATAAACGAAAGCGGCACAAGTATAGAAAGTCGATTTCTTCTGCCTGATGATTTTGAACGGGTTGATGTTCAACCCGGTTCATTTGCCGAATACCTGAGAAAATTGCCGCTAAAACCCCACGGTTCAAAGGTTAAATATTATGATGGAACAGTAAAGAATAATTATGGCGTCTATGATGCTGTGGTTGATATGGATATTGGAACCAGGGATTTGCAGCAATGCGCGGATGCAATTATGCGATTGAGGGGTGAATTTCTTTTTCAGCAAAAACAGTACCATAAGATTCATTTTAATTTTACCAACGGGTTTCGAGTGGACTATTCAAAATGGGCAGGGGGTTTTCGCGATATTGTTAAAGGAAATAAATCCAATTGGAAAAGATCAGCCCCCCCAGCGAATACATATAATGATTTTAGAAATTATATGGATGCCATATTTATGTATGCGGGAACCCTCTCCCTGTCAAAAGAGCTCGATTCTGTAGATTATAAAGACTTGAAAATCGGGGACATTTTTATACAAGGCGGTTCCCCGGGTCATGCGGTAATCGTAGTCGATCTTGCAATACATATGAAAACAGGCGATAAAATTTACCTGCTTGCCCAGAGCTATATGCCGGCCCAGGAGACTCAATTATTAAAGAATCCAATGGATAGAGATTTAAGCCCCTGGTATCAATTGGATTTAAATGATAAAACCATTGAAACCCCCGAATGGGAATTTAAAACCAAAGATTTAAAAAGATTTGAATAGTTGGGCTGATGCCTCCGGCGGCCAGGGGGGCTCTTTTCGAGAAAACCGCCCCCCTGGACCCCCCGTAAAAGCTTTTTAATGAAAAATTTTTGGAAGTCCAGAAACCTTTTTATAAAAAGGTTTTTGGCCGCCGGAGGCAACAGTTAACGGTTAATCTGGGTTTTTTTGGTGCCAGGCCAATTTTTCCTAAAACGCCTTCTCCCTATTGCCATATATTAAAAAATATGGTATAACACGGTTGTTTTAATACTGGAAGGTACGTCAAAAAATGAAACCCGGGTTAATTGACACTTACAGTGATTTGTATGCATCAATATATGATCGTGCATTCAAGGGTTTTCAGCTTACCGTCCCGGGATTTAACGTTTAAAGGACACGTATACTATGAAAAAAATTAGAAATATAGCTATTATTGCCCATGTTGACCATGGCAAAACCACACTGATCGACGCGGCCCTAAAACAAGCGGGCGTGTTCCGCGAAAACCAGCAAGTGGCGGAACGGGTCATGGATTCAAACGACCTGGAACGCGAAAGAGGAATTACGATCTTTTCCAAAAACGCCGCACTCTCATATAACGGCTATAAAATAAATATCGTCGATACCCCCGGTCACGCCGATTTCGGCGGCGAAGTCCAGCGTATCATGAAAATGGTCGACTCCGTCCTCCTCCTGGTAGACGCCTTCGAAGGCCCCATGCCCCAAACCAAATACGTCCTCAACAAATCACTGGAACAAGGTCTAAAACCCATCGTGGTCATCAACAAAATCGACCGCCCCAATGCCCGTCCCGACGAAGTCCTCGATGCCGTTTTTGATTTATTCGTCGAACTTAAAGCCAATGAAGAACAATTGGATTTCCATATCGTATATGCGTCTGCCAAAGAAGGCATTGCCCGCTATGAATTGGATGACGCCAATAATGACCTGGTTCCCCTTTTCGAGACCATTATTAATCATGTAGACGAACCCGGCGGGGACGTCGATAGCCCTTTGCAATTTTTTACTTCCGCCATTTCTTACGACTATTACATCGGCAAACTCGGAACCGGGAAAATACATAACGGTACCATCAAACAAGGCGAAGACGTTTTGCTCCTGAAACGGAACGGAGAACAGAATTTATTCAAAGTCACCAAGATTTTCACCTATGACGGCCTGAAACTCGTCAGCATCCCCGAAGCAACCGCCGGGGATATCGTGTCCGTCGCCGGGGCCGATACCATCGATGTCGGCGAAACCATTTCCCATAAAGACCACCCTAACGCTCTTCCCACTATCGATATCGACGAACCCACCCTCGCCATGACGTTTCATGTCAATGATTCCCCCTTTGCCGGCAACGAAGGAAAATTCGTTACTTCAAGGCACGTCTGGAACCGCCTCAAAAAAGAACTCCTCACCGACGTCAGCCTCCGGGTCGAAGAAACCGACTCCCAGAAATCGTTTTTACTAAAAGGAAGAGGCGCTCTCCAACTCTCAATCCTTATCGAAAGCATGAGACGCGAAGGTTACGAGTTCCAGGTCTCGAAACCGGAAGTGATCTACCGCTTTATCGACGGTCAAAAGTGCGAACCCATGGAACTCGCCGTCGTCGATATGGCCGATGAATATTCCGGCGTCGTAATCGAAATGTTCGGCCAACGCAAAGGCGAATTAAAAAACATAACTACCGGTACCAGCGGGTACACCCGCCTGGAATTCCATATCCCGTCCAGGAGCCTGATCGGTTTTAGCAACGAATTTATGACTGCTACCCACGGAAACGGGATTCTTAATCATAGTTTCCTGGGGTACGAGCCCTTCAAAGGCGAACTCAACCGCAAAACCAAAGGCGTCCTGATTGCCCTCGAACCCGGTACGTCCGTGGCTTACGGTTTATTCAACCTCCAGGACCGGGGAACCCTGTTTGTCGGTGCCGGAACCAAGGTCTACGCCGGGATGATCGTCGGCGAACATGCTAAAGAAAGCGACCTGGTAGTCAACGTCTGCAAAACAAAAAAACTAACCAATATGCGGGCCTCCGGGGCCGACGACGCCGTCCGCCTGACCCCACCCCGCCAATTCTCCATCGAACAAGCCCTGGAATACCTCGAAGACGACGAACTCCTGGAAATCACCCCCCAAAACCTCCGCATGAGAAAAAAACACCTCGACTTCCACGTCCGAAAAAGAGCCGAAAAACTCAGGAAAGCAAGCTGAAATCGTGTCTGCCCTTAAAAATAATTGCTGGTAAATCCGGGGTTGACTTTTACTTTATAATATCTTAATCTTATACAAAAAAAGGAACCTGTTCATAAAATGATTAAACTGGATCAAGAAGAATTAGACGAACTGCTAAAGCAAGACCACGTTAAAAAAAACAACGTGATCAAGCCGCTAGCCAAAACAACCGCCGAATCAGAAGCAAGTACCAACAAGGTAACCGGTTACCTAAAAAATGTTTTAACCGTTATTTCAAGGCAAAAAAGCTTCCTGGCGGATATTATCGATAAATACAATGAAAAGCCCGAAACAATAAATGTGACCGAAGTGTTGAATTTTCTCAAAAACGACCTGGAGGCAATCGAAAAACAGGTTCTTAACGCAAAAGATGCCCTTAAATCCCGGGATATCGGAAGACAGAAGTTGATAAAGATGAGAGATACCCTGGCAACACTCCATGAATATATCTCTAAACTGTTAAACGTGGAGACAGAAGACTAAGAAGGGTTAAAATGGAGCCAGGCGGAGTCGAACCGCCATCCCAGCCTTGCGAAGGCTGTGTTCTCCCATTAAACCATGGCCCCGTACATCTAAAGAGCGGCAATAAGGTGCCTGGCCTCTTGCCACATTTTTTCATTCATCTTAGCGCCAATCACTTCAACAATTTTTCCTGCTGTGATAGACCCCATTTTACCACATATGCCCAATGGAAATCCACCGGTTAAGCCATAAAAAAATCCGGAAGCGTATAAATCACCGGCCCCGGTGGTATCAAAGGCATTGGCATCGATGGGGGGAATTTTATAGAGATTACTGCCTTCTTTGATCAATGAACCCTTTTTCCCGGTTTTGACAACGGCTATTTTACACCTTTTTGCGATTTCGGATAAAGCGTCCCCGGGATTTTCTTTCCCGGTAAAGGCCCGGGCCTCTTCTTCATTGGCAAAAACGATATCGATATAGTCATCCACCAGGGAATCCAGGAAATCCCGGTTCTCTTCGACAACATTAAAACTGGCCAGGTCGATTGCAATTTCAACCGTTGCTTCCCTGGCAAGTTTAACGGCCTTTTCCACCAGCGCGTAATTTTGCACCAGGTAACCTTCAAGATAAAAATAATCATACCCTTCAAAAGGCCCAACAGTCAAATCGGAGGCATCCAATTCAATGGCAGCGCCAAGATAAGTGGCCATTGTTCTTTCCGAATCCGTTGATATCAAGCTGATACATTTGCCGGAATCTTCCTTGCCGGTGAAAAGGGTGGCACAAATGTTGTTCTGCTCCATAAAGGAACGAAAAAAAGATCCGTAATCATCGTGGCCAATTTTTCCAATATAACCGGTGGGTGTCCCCAATTGGGAAAGACCGTGAATGGAGTTGGCCACGGAACCACCGGTTGATTTCTCCGTTGTTACCTTTAATGATACAGTCCGTTCCAAAATCGCATTCATCTTTTTTTTATCCACCAGGGTCATGCTGCCTTTTTCCAGGCCAAATTCCGCTAACAGTGCATCGTCTTCTATAGGTATCAGCTCGTCCACCAACGCATTACCTATCCCCAGAACTGTTTTCATTTTCCTATTCGCTTTCATTTTTTCTCCTTTGTCTCCTGTCATCCGGTTAAATATCCAGGCCATTTTTTTTCATATACTCCTTTAAACGATCGATTAATTCTCTTGTTTTTTCCAACTCTTCATCCTTGGCTGCAAATTGCAGTTGCTTTGCTATCTCCGTTCCTTCATCAAATCCGAATATCCCTGCTGTACCTTTTATATCATGAGCAATCCGTGCGATTGCTTCAAATTTATTCTTTTTTATCAATGCCGCCATTTGGGTTAAATTGGTTACCATCGTTTCCATAAATTCCTCTTTTAACCCTTCCATAAAAATTTCATCCGTATTTGGATTACTCATTTCACCTCCTCCCTATAATTTCCCACTGATAACCCTTTCAACATTGTTGTTATCATCCATCAAAAGAATGGATACATTTCTCGAATTCAGTTCCCGTTCATCCAGCAGCGCGTAAGCTGCAATAATGATTTTGTCCCCTACGGCAACCCGGCGGGCGGCTGCCCCGTTTAATATGATTTCCCCGGAACCGCTTTTTGCCGCAATGGTATAGGTTGCCAGCCGGTTACCATTGGTAATATTATATATTTCTACTTTTTGAAATTCTCTTAACCCGGCTTTTTTCATTATATCGATATCTATCGAAACGCTTCCCGCATAATCCGGGTTTGCCCCGGTTACCCGGGCATTATGAATTTTTGCGATTAAAAATGGAATATACATTTTAGATTCCCCCTAAAATAAAATTGTCGATAAGTCTTGTTTTTTCCAGCCGGATTGCTGCCGCCACCAGCGTATTGCCGGTATCGATTTCGTCTACTTCTTCCAATTGATCAAGACTCACCACTGCCAGGTAATCGACTTTTACCAGCGGACTCTTTTTTACTTCTTTTTGAAACATATCCTTCACCACCGACACATCCCGTAATCCCTTATCGATTTCCGACTTTATTTTTTGCAATGCTCCCGGCAGGTTTAATGCCGCTTCTCTTTCCTCACTGGTTAGATAAACATTGCGGGATGAAAGAGCCAGACCATCGGGGTCCCTGATAATAGGCATTGTTTTGATAATGACGTCAAGATTCAAATCCTTTACCATTTTTTTTATGATAATGGCCTGCTGGGCATCTTTTCGACCAAAATAGGCATAACCGGGATTCACAATATTAAAAAGCTTCAAAACAATAGTGGCGACACCCCTAAAATGATGTGGTCTCGACTTTGCACAAAGCACTTTCCCCATTTTTTCCACTTCCACGTAAGTCAAATAACCCCCAGGGTATATTTCATTTAAGCCGGGAGAGAATAAGATATCCACTCCTCTTTCTCTTAAAAGTTTTTCATCCCGTTCCAGGTCCCTGGGGTAGGTATTGAAATCTTCATGGGGTTCAAATTGGGCGGGATTTACAAAAAGCGAAACTACGGCAATATCGTTCTCTTTTCTACACTGTTCAACCAGGCTGAGATGTCCGTTATGGAGGGCACCCATGGTGGGTACAAACCCGATGGTTTTTCCCTGGCGCCTGTATTTCTCCAGCTCTTTTTTTATCTCATCGATTGTTCGTATTATTTTCATCTTGCTAATTCTTCAATGATTTTCCTTCGTTGTTTTTTAGCCGGTAACTTTCTTTATCACCGGGAAAGTTCCCGGCATGGATATCTTTGATATAGTTATCCAACGCTTCCAGCATGGTGGAATAGGTATCGGCATATTTTCTTACAAATTTAGGCGGGTACAAATTGGTGAATCCCACCAGGTCATGAAACACAAGAATCTGGCCGTCGCAGTATTTTCCCGCGCCGATGCCGATGGTAGGAATGGCGATACGTTCGGTTATTCGTTTCCCCAATTCCACGGGAATCGATTCCAGTACAACGGCAAAAACCCCGCGTTTTTCCAGTTCAATGGCGTCAGATACCATTTCATCGGCCGTCTTTTTAAGTGTTCCCTGGGCTTTAAATCCGCCCAGCGCATGAATCGATTGGGGGGTGAGTCCCAGGTGTCCCAAAACAGGGATTTCACAATTGATAATGGCCTCGACGGCTTTAAACCGTTTCCCGCCGCCTTCCAGTTTGACGGCTTCCGCCCCCCCTTCTTTTACAAAGCGGATGGCATTGGCAGCGGCCTGTTCGGCACTGGTATGATAAGACCCGAAAGGCATATCCGCCACCACTAACGACAACGGCTCAGCACTGGTTACCATCCGGGTATGGTAAATCATCTCCTCCACCGTTACGTTTAATGTATTCCGGTATCCCTGCAGGACCATTCCCAGCGAATCGCCCACCAGGATCAAATCGATGCCTGCTTCGGAAGCAATTTTAGCCGTTGGATGATCATAGGACGTGACCGCGGAAATCTTCTCACCGGTTTTCTTTTTTTTCTTTATGGTTACAACGGTTTGTTTTTTCTCAAGCGGGTGCATAGTACCGGGTTCCTTTTTTATGGGTTTTTATCTCGTCGATGAGATGTTGGGTATCCGATTTGTTGTTTAGATCTACCTTTTCCATGTTGACCACCAGCATGGGTGATGTTTTATAGTTAAAAAAATAGTAATTGTAACCTTCATAAACTTCCCGCCAGTATTCAGTGGGGATGTTTTTCTCTGCTTTGCTTCCTGTTTCGTTGATTCGCTTCAGCATTTCCGCAAAGGATATCTGCAAATAGATCACCAGGTCGGGTGTGACGACACTTTTTGAAAAGATGTTAAAAAAATTTTTGTAGATTTCAAGGTCTTCATCGCTCAACATCAAGTGGGCATAAATGCCGTCTCTAAAAAATATATAATCGCAGACGGTTGTTTTGTGGAAGAGTCCTTTTTGACTGATTTCCAACTGTTGGGCATAGCGGTTGAGCAAAAAAATCAGTTGTGTTTTTAAGGGCAGTGAATTTTCAGTGTTGGCAAAGGAGTTGTAATACTCATTTAAAAACGGGTTGTCTTTATTATCTAAGATCAATCGTGAATTAAACTCCTCTGCCAGTATTTCTGCCAGCCTGGTTTTAAAGGACTTTACCAATCCTTCGACAATTATATATTTAAATTCTTTCATCTTTGAATTGTGTGTATTGTAAAATTATACCATTCTTTCCTATTTCTGTAAATCAAATTTCTTAGTTGGCCGGCAATTCTAATTTTGCCGGCTTAAGTGAAAAGGGGCAGTGATTGTAGGGGCGAATAATTATTCGCCACTACATTCTTCTTGGAGAAGGCAGTTTATAAAAAAAAATAAATAATTTTATTTTTCCTCTTGAAATATTCTTCTATTTTTTTTAAGATAGTAATATGAGCAAAAATAAAAGAAAAACCGGTGATAAGACAGCCAATGGTTCACAGCAGCAAACGAGCGAGGAGATACTTGAGATAAAGGGAGTTGTCCTGGAGACGCTTCCCAATGCATCCTTCAAAGTGGAATTAGAGAATAAGCACCAGGTACTGGCTCATATTTCAGGCAGATTGCGCCAGAACTACATTCGTATATTGCCGGGTGACAAGGTTCTAGTCGAAATATCGCCTTACGACCTCTCCAAGGGGCGAATCACCTACCGTTACAAGTAATCCGCGTATCAGCGTTTATCTGCGTTTACCCGCGGCAGGCATCATTTATTCCAATCCCTGGGATAGCGGAAATCCATTCCAATGGTCCGGGCATGCAGTTTGGGAATAGGGGGCATGGTCCGCTTGTACTGGGAATTGACGATCATGCGATTAATCCTGCGGATGTTCTCATTCGAGTGCCCGGCAAGTTCAATTTCCCCCTCTCTCTTCCGGCAATCGATCAGTTGATACAGGATTTCATCCAATTCTTTATAGGTAATGCCAATCTCGCCTTCGTCGGTTTGATTTTCCCACAAATCAGCGGTCGGTTTTTTATTTACGATTTCTGCGGGGATATCCAGGGATCGGGCCAGGTCAAAAATCTGGGTTTTATATAGATCCCCCAAGGGTAAAAACGCAGCGGCAGAATCACCGTAAAGGGTGGAATACCCGATCAGCAGTTCACTCTTATTGGAAGTGCCCGTCACCAGCGCCTGTTTCCTGGCAGAAAAATCATAAAGCACCGACATTCGTTCCCGGGCACATTTATTGCCGATTAATATCTTATTGTCTGTGGGAAAGCGGTTAAAATAGCCATCCACCGAGGGAGAAATATCAACGATATCATAAGCAACCTCGAGCTGTTGGCAGATTTTTTTACCGTCTACCAGGCTGGCTTCGGAGGATAATTTATAGGGCATCAGTAAAGCAAAGGTGTTTTCACTTCCCAGGGCTCGTTGGGTCAGTGCCAGGACCACTGCGGAATCGATGCCGCCGGATACGCCCACAATAGCGTTTTTGAAATAATTTTTAAAAACGCAATCCCTTATAAAATTAACCAGTACTTTTTCAACGGTTTCAAAGTGTATTTCAAGCATTTAGAATCCTCTTCATTTCTTTGAATATGACGTCGGGTTTTTCATCCCTGAAATAATTCCCCCCGATGCGGGATTTTCTCACGCTTTCCCGGGTAATCTCGAAGTCCAGGGTATCGTCGTCAAAGTATTTTGCTTTTTTCACGATTCCTTTGCCCGGTTCGGCGAAAAAAGAACCGCCGCCAAAGCCGATCCCGTCCTCAAACCCGGTACGATTGACAAAAACATAATTCTGGTGATAATTAACGGCATAAACGTCACCACACCGTTCCCATAACTTGAGGGAAGAGAGCCCCTCTTTGCTGATTCCCCGGTGGGGGCTGTTGGATATGGCAATTAAAAAATCCACATCCTGTAAAAAGTACAAATAGGGAATCACAGGGAAAAGAATTTCCCTACAAATGATAATCCCGAGGGTAAGATTATCTTTCTTGAAGCTCATGAATTGGTTACCGGCTTTAAATATCATTTGCTCCTCGAACATACCGAAATTGGGCAGTTGTACTTTCCGGTGCGTGTGAAGCAGGTCTCCTTTGGAAAAATAGAGGGCGCAGTTGTATATAATACCGGTCTCTTGTTCAACCGGGGCACCGACGACGATGTCGATGTTCCGGCTCAATACCTTGATCCGGTTAAATACTTCACTGCCGGGAGTTAAGGCAATATCGTACAGGATGTCTTTTAAATGATATCCGCTGAGGCTGAGTTCGGGGAAAATAATCAAATCCTTTTTGTCTTCAAGAGCCTCGTTGATTTTTTCAGTATGGAACTCCATATTTTTCTTTATATTTCCCAATACGGGACTGAATTGTATGGCTCGTATTTTCATGGGAATAATATATCATATAAAAAAGGTTAAATCAATGCCAAAATCACTTGACAATAAGAGAAAGAAATGTTAAATATATATATCTCAAATCCTTGGTGCAAGGAAAACCAATTCATATAAGAGAATAAATAAAATTACAAAATGCAGGAGGTTTAAGATGAATCGTGTTTTTGACGGTAGTGTTGCCAATAAGTTAGGAAAGTACCCGGAAACTTCAGTGACGGTTTTTAAAAAGAAAACAGCGGACGAGGGCTGGGAGAAAGCGTTAGACCCGTTTTATTGCCCTGATACCCAAAATTTACCAAAAATGGAGACATGGCGTGAGAATTTGACCATCAGCCTGGCTCTTAACCACCCCATCAGTGATGATATAACCTGCAAGGTGCTAAAAATTGAAAATGGTTCTCACAAAGATCCGAATAAAATCGGTAATTTCAAGTGGGAAATAGAAATGACATCCACTAAAGATAGTCCGGGAGGGCCAATTACCTCAATTGAAATAGAAGTCAGTGACGGCAGCGAGATCAAAAAGGACAGCGAAGAGAGTGAAAGCACTGAAAGCACAGAAGCCAGTGAAAGCAGTGAAAGCAGCGAAGGCAGCGAAAAAGAAAAAAAATAATCGTAACAAATAGTCGTTAAGCCGGGTTATTTCACCGCTGTATCATATCTCTGCACGTTAAGTGTTCTTAGCCTTTGCTTGCAGGGGTCATTTTTTCTTCTTTTTTATTGACATCCTTTATATTTTTCTTTAAAATACACCCATGCGTAATCTTTGTGACGCTGCTGTTAAATGCAAAAAGATTTAGGAGGTGTTGTACGATGAAAAAAAAGAGGTTTTTACTGGCAGCTTGTTTCATAATTATGATTACCCTGGTAATGGGGGAGACGTTTTTGTCGGCAGTTGCTCTCGGTCCCCAGGAAAAGGTACCGGCTGAAACGGGTAAAAAAGAAGAAAAAAAAGAGAAAAAGGAAAAAGAAAAAACCCTCTATTACGAAGTGATAGTGACCGCTACCCGCACCAAACGGGATACCTTTGAAACCCCCAAACCGGTCAGTGTCATCGATCGTCAGAAAATTGAAGAAAAAGCCCCCAACAATGTTACGGAACTGTTGTTGGAAGTCCCGGGCGTGGATGTAAACGGGGTGGGCGCCAACCAGAGCCGGCCGATAATCCGCGGCGTGCGCGGGACGCGCATCTTGTTGATGGAAGACGGCATACGAATGAACAATTCCCGTGTAAGCCAGGACTTCGGGGAAATCCCCGCACTGGTGGATGTCTCTGAGGTGGACCGGGTGGAAGTGGTTCGCGGTCCGGCTTCGGTGTTGTACGGATCGGATGCCATCGGGGGTGTTGTGAATATTATAACCCGGCTGCCGGAGTATGACCCGGAGAAAACAGAAATACACGGGAACCTGGGGTACCGGTACAGTTCCGCGGATAAACAAAATAAAGGAACGGTTAATCTCAACGGGAATATCGGCAAGCTGGGAATTATGCTGAGCGGCAATATCCGCAAAGCAAAAGATTATTCAGCCCCGGCCGGGACCTTCGGCGAACTCGAGCTGGCCGATGACGCTCCTGTAAATGATACCGGTGTCAAAGATTATGGGATTAACCTGCAGTTAAATTACAAACTTTCAAAAGAAAATCAAATTTCCTTCAAATACCAATATTATAAGGCCGAGGATGCCGGTTTCGGCAATGTTGATCCGACTCTTTACGGCGCTTTTCCCATGGTTTTCCAAATCCTCTACCCGCTGCAAGATTATCAAAAATATACCCTCAAGTACGAAAACAATAAACTGGATTTCTTGCTGGCGGACAATCTCAGTTTCACCGGTTATTACCGGGACAATGAACGGAACGTGGAACAGAATTTATCACTTCCCTTCGGCCCGGGCATAACATATAACTGGTATCAAGAGACCTTTACCGATGTCAGCACAACGGGTTTCCGCCTGGAATTTAATAAGTCGGCCAAGAAGCACCTGTTTACTTACGGGGTGATTTTTTCCGGGATAAATCGCGAAATACCGTTTACGGGTATGAAGAAATGGATTTTGGTTTTGGCCCGATGATGATCTCCGAAACTAACACTCCCACGGTTCCCAATGCCACTTACCGAAGCTTCGGCATATTCTTACAGGATGAGATTTCCCTCTTTTCCCGTACCTCTTTAATCCTGGGGGCGCGTTATCAGAATGTCAATGCCAGCACCAAAGAAACCCCGGCCCTTGAAGGAGAACCACTGATAGACGATACCGATCAAACCGTAGTGGGATCGGCCAACCTGTTGGTAGGTGTGACGGATAACTTGCGATTGGTATTCTCTGTGGGCAGGGGATTCCGCTCCCCCAACCTGATCGACCGTTTCTTTAACGGCCTGGCATCCGGTACCATCGTTTTGAGTAATAACGACCTTAAAGCTGAAACCAGTCTCAATTTCGATGTAGGATTTAAATACCGCACCGGGAATATCTATCTTGAATCCTTTTATTTTAACAACACGGTTCGGGACGGTATCAGCCGGGTTTTCCTGGGCACCAATGATTTGGGTATCGAGCAATATCAAAGTGTCAATATCGATAAAATCCGCATACAGGGAGTTGAAGCGCTGGGAAAAGTTATTTTTAATTTCGGGCTCTCCCTGACCGCCAATTTCACCCGCATCAAGTCAAAGAACGTGAGCGATCCCGAAGACGAGTTCGTGTTTGCCAACACCTATTCCTCCAAACTCAATTTTAATGCCCGATACGAATGCCCCAAAAAGTGTTTCTGGATGAGGTACGATCTTCGTATTCACGGCAACCAGAAGGACGCCCAGTCAGAGGGCAATCCTGTCGGTCCATACATTCCCGGTTTTACCGTTCATTCCGTGAGCGCGGGTATCAACCTGTTTAAAAACAGTCGTTATCCCCAACGTGTCGGGATTATTGTGGCAAACCTGACCAATGAACTTTATGCGGAAATGTCAAATGCCCTTTTCTTCCGTCCCGCCCCCAAACGCCAGATCATACTCACCTGGTCAACAAGTTTTTAAAGGATCATATCCCGCCGCCGTTTTCAAAAAAGGTTTTTTCAAGCCGATTATTGAGAATAGTGGAATTGGGGGTGACGCTCTGGGTTAACCAGACATTTCCCCCGATAATCGAGCCTTTTCCTATGGTGACCCGGCCCAAAATAGTGGCCCCGGAATAAATCGTTACGTTGTCTTCAATAACGGGGTGCCTGGGTATACCTTTAATGGGATTGCCGTTTTCATCCTTGGGGAAACTTTTAGCCCCCAGGGTGACGCCCTGGTAAATCTTAACCCCGGTGCCGATGACACAGGTTTCACCGATGACCACACCTGTACCGTGATCGATAAAGAAAAATTTATCGATATGGGCCCCGGGATGAATGTCGATCCCGGTGGTAGAATGGGCCATTTCCGTGATGATACGGGGGATCAGGGGAACCCCCAGGTGATAGAGCTCATGGGCAACCCGGTAATTGGTCATGGCCTTAATACTGGGATAGCAGAATATGGTTTCTCCCAGGCTTTTGGCGGCCGGGTCTCCTTCATAGGCAGCCCGCGCATCTTCAGAAAGTATCTGGCGAATATAAGGCAATTTTGAAATGAAGTCCGAAGCCAACCCTTTGGATTTATTCACACAGTCCTCACAAGTGGGGAATTCGTTTTCAGTGCAATCAAAGCAAAACCCCCTTTTTATTTGTTCGACCAGCAGGCGATAGATTTTGTCGATATTGGCCCCCAGGTAATAACGCATTTGCTCCGGTTTAACTTCCGAATGGGCATAATAACCGGGGAAAAAAATTCTCCGCAAAAGTTCCACAGTTTCTCCCAGCGATTCAATCGACGGCATGGCCATTTCATGCCGGGTCTGGTGTAAAACCGAAGCGTAAGATTGCGGATTGGCGAGAACATCAACTACTTTTTCCATATCATTATGATTCATTATCAACCTCCTAACCTTTTAGCCACCAGGACACCAAGATACCGATGATTTTTTAAAAGTTACAATAATTAGTCTTGATAAAGCCCGGAACTTAAATAACGTTCGCCTAAGTCCATTGTCATTACCACCACTAATTTTCCTTTATTTTCAGGACGGCTGGCCACTGTTAATGCTGCTTTTACCGCCGCGCCGGATGAAATCCCTACCAGTATTCCTTCCTTCCTGGCCAGTTCCTTTGAAGTTGCAAAGGCATCTTCGTTGGAGACTTTGATTATTTCGTCGATAATATCCCTGTTAAGAATATTGGGAACAAATCCGGCACCGATGCCCTGGATTTTATGAGGGCCGGGCTTTCCACCGGAAAGAACCGGTGAATCCAGTGGTTCTACAGCGACGGTTTTTAGCCCGGGTTTTTTCTTTTTCAATACTTCGGAAACACCGGTTATGGTACCCCCGGTTCCCACACCGGTTACAAAAATATCGATTTCTCCACCGGTGTCCTCCCAGATTTCCAGGGCAGTGGTTTTCCGATGAATTTCCGGGTTGGCCGGGTTGTTGAATTGCTGCGGCATAAAGGCATTTTTTGTTTTAGAGACGATTTCTTCGGCTTTCTCGATTGCCCCGGGCATCCCTTTTTTCCCCTCGGTGAGAACCAATTCCGCCCCCAGGGCTTTTAAAAGACTCCGTCTTTCGATGCTCATGGTATCGGGCATGGTCAGTATCAGGCGGTATCCTTTGGCTGCCGCAACCCAGGCCAGGGCAATCCCTGTATTCCCGGAGGTGGGTTCCACCAGGACGGTGTCATGGGTAATCTTGCCTTCGCGTTCCGCTGCCTCTATCATGGAAACTCCTATCCGATCTTTAACATTGCTGGCCGGATTAAAGGATTCAAGTTTGGCGACAACTTTTGCCAATGACTTCTCAGCAATTCGATTGAGCCTGACAAGTGGGGTTCTTCCGATTAACTCTGTCATGTTGTTATAAATACGTGACATATTTACCTCCTAATTCTTTATGCCCTGCTTTGTTAAATCCAGAACACATTAATTTAGATACGCAACTGGTTTAGTATAATATATTTTGAAGAAAATGTCAACACATATTAATACACTCCTAAAGGTGCATCAAAATCCGAAATTCGAATATCGAAATTCGAAACAAATTCGAATGA
>Ga0114923_10001238_pt1 | contig 18061 bp, 25 predicted proteins | sample SumtaG_FD_89578 | JGI IMG/M metagenome (GOLD analysis project Ga0114923, IMG submission 89578) | Deep subsurface microbial communities from Indian Ocean to uncover new lineages of life (NeLLi) - Sumatra_00157 metaG | ecosystem: Environmental > Aquatic > Marine > Oceanic > Sediment | place: near...
TACTTGGAGGAGTATACTACATATTCCTATCACTTGCAATAACTTTTTTACAAATTATCCAAAGATTTGCCCTTCTTCAGGTATCTCGTCCTCTAAATAATCTATTTCTAAGATATCTAATTCGTCATCTTTCTTTGGGTACACCGTAAATACTGTTTGTGTTTTCATTACAATTTTATTATATTTAAGATTTGTATCTTTAATAATATTTTCAGCAACAGTGGCCTCGTCAATAAACATAGCAAAAGTTATTTTTTTTCTGTTTATTTGTACTTTATTTAAATTCTTATATACATCATCCATCGTTATTTTCTTTTTACGTTTTCTTTTTAGTTTCTTCTTAGATGCTTTTTTAACGGTTTTCTTTTTGGATTTTACCTTTTTTGTTTTCACTTTTTTACTAATTTTTATCATATTATTTCCCTAACCCTTCACAATTATCTGAAATAGCTTTCATTTTGCCCTGTGATGCTCTTTCGTCAAGCATTGTTTTTATTGGTGTTTTTTTTGCACAAACGAATCCTAAAGTTGGCACCAATCCTATATAACGACAAGTTTTAATTCCTTGTTTTAAATTACATATAGAATAGAGATGAGCACCAGGTATTTTTCTTTTTTTATCTGTAAGGTAGTCGTTCATTTCTCCATTATGGTCAATTGCCTGCATCCTTATCTCCTAAATAACATGAGTTTATTATCTATCATCTTTCTTCTAAAACCGCTGACTTATTAGTTTTCCAATCCCAATTCTTGCGAACTTTTTTATTTTGTTTCCATACCGCTTTCAAAACCAATGGGTCTATATTCTCCTCTTCCATAAGATTAATTAATGAATTAATATCCTTTGGGAAACAGGTTCCTCCGAAACCCATATCTCCATCATGTCCAGGAACTTCATGGTGAGATGTCCCTATCCTACCATCGCTCATCACGCCACTGACAATCCTATCCCAATCCAAACCTTTTTTATCTACAAGTAACTTCATTTCGTTAAAAAACATTACTTTCGTCGCAAAGAAACAGTTGGCAAAGTATTTAACAGTTTCCGATTCATTAGGGAGCATTCCAATGCAAAGTGTCCCAGGAAACCTCTCTGTCAATAACTCCTGAACCTTATGTCCTTCATGGTGTTTTTCTGCTCCAACAATATTTCTTGCTGGACATATAAAATCCACTAAAGAGGAACGAGCAGTTAGGAATTCTGGGCAGTGAACAATATATAAATCTTTGTATTGCTCTATAAGTCTACTGGTAGTGCCTATAGGAACTGTAGACTTGATAATAAAAATAGATTCCTTATTCCTGTCTTTAGTAGAATTAATATCCTCCATAGATTTTTCTAAAATGGATAAATTAGCTCTACCACCTTCAGCGGATATCATCGGTGTTGGAAGACATAAAAATACAAAATCACAATTAATAACTTTTTCGAAACTATGAGTAGCTCTCTTATCGTCTACATCATAAATTTTAACATCTGCATACTGAGCGAATCCATTTGCGACAGCTTTGCCGACGAAACCACAACCAACAACTCCTACCGTCTGCTTCATTTTCTCTCCTTTAAATTTTCTAAAATTCTCTTTGATGAAATTTCTAATGATAAATTTTCTCTATAATAATTATTAGGAGAAAGATTTCTATATTCTTTTATCATATCTGACAAGTCTTTAACAAAATTATTTTCATTAGTCAGTTTGCCAGTTTGCTTTGTTATGTATTTTTCATGAGAGAAATTTATTCTATCCAATACTAATATCGGACAATTACAAGCTATAGCTTCAGGAATCACCCTGGGACAGGAATCTATAGTTCCACAACAGATTATTGCTATTTTTGATTGAGCATATAATTTTGGCAATTCGTTTCGAGGCAACCAACCAGTAAAATCAACATTAGGATATTTTCTTCTAATCTTCTTAGGAACTATTCCTGCACAGAGAACCTTGTAATGTCTAGGTATTCTCTTAAAGGCGAAATCGTGCCCTTTATCAACTCTAGGATTATAATTGCCAACTAGAATAATATCATATTTTTTTTCTTGATTCGAAACTGGTTTAAAAATATTTTCTGCTACTGGTTTAATTATTAAGTCTGATTTAACATTTGGCAAAATGGAACGAACTTTATTTAGTTGTTTTTGAGTGTCGACCAGTATTAGATTATAATCATTAAACATTTTATTAGGATAGAATCTTTTCCCTGCTCCGTAATAAATTTTAAACGCTTGGGGGTTTCTTTTAAGAACGGAATCGTAATCTTTGAATCCCCCTCTTGTAAAAATTACATCTGGTTTAAAATCATATTTAGTTATTTTAAAATTAGGTATCCATCTTTCAATAAAGTTGTCAGCATAACGGACTTTCCTTTTTCCGTTCCAATACCATAGCTCGCCGCTTCCCTGCTTCGATAAATAAAAAGCCAACTGCGTCCACAGGTCATCACAGTCCTCTATTCTATCGAACATTATCTGTTTGGGGTCTCTATCTTGAGGTACTTGCCCCCTTAAAAATAATAATTTCACTAAACAATCTCCTGTGCTCTAACCTTTTTTATTTAATTGAAGCAATCCTCTAAAATGATATATCTCCTAAATTTTTTACGGATATAATTTCTTTATCTTTGAAAAACTTTTTATATTCTTTAAATTCAGTAAATTCAGTCATAAAAATAAAATCTGCCTCAATAACTTTGGCAGCCAGGTAGTCGCTTTTACTGTCTCCGATAAAAACGCAAGGGGAGGCTATGAGGATATCATCTCTCAACATCTCTGCTATGTCTTTTTTAGTTTCAGGGCTTCCGTATATACCATTAAAGTACTTAGTCAATCCTTTCTCTTCAAAAATAAATCTCAATTCAGGCTGGTATCCTCCAGATACAACAAAGCAAGACTTATGTTTTATACTTTTTAAAAAATCTATTAAATTTGGAGTAAAATTGCTATTAATCAACTTACTAACACATATATCTCCAAATTTTTTAACCAATTTCTCTATTAAAAAGTTGTCGTCGATTTTTAAAACATTATTAACGAACATAGATATCTTTTTGAAGCGTGATATCCCCCCGTATTCTTTATTTATAGATACCAATCTACTCGCATTCTTATGACCGAAATCCAGTGCAATTTGATAAAAAGCTTCAGATTTTATTTTATTAGAATCTAAAATCACTCCATCACAATCCATTAATATAGTTTCATATTTATCCATAGATACACTCGTACTCCTCTATCGCCTTAATAACTCTATCTACATCTTTCGGATAATCAATAGCTATAGAAGACTGAGAAACTTCCACCATTTTTATACTATACCCTAATTCGAAAAATCTCAATATCTCGATGTCTTCTATCTGCTCTAATCTAGACTTATTTTTAGAATTGCCAAAGTCTCTTAGAGCGTCTTTAGGAAATGCATAGATGCAGACTTGTTTCATCGAATTAATAAATCCCAAATTCTTATCTGTTGGTATGGGGGCTCTGCTCATATATAATAATTCATTGTTATCTTTCGTAACAACTTTAGGAACCGAAGAGCTTCTAAAATCTTCTTCAGACAACACAGGGCACATCCCGCAATAAACGGTGCCTGGGTCTTCGCAATATGCGTTAATGATTTTAATTATATCATTTGGGGAAATTAACGGCTCATCCCCCTGAACATTTATTATTAAGTCAGCATCTAGATTCAAAGAAACTTCATAGACTCTATCTGTTCCGGTTAAGCATTTATCTGTTGTCATTATAACTTGTATGCCTTTTTCTTCGCAATGTTTTCTTATAATTTCATCTTCTGTCGCTACGAAAACATCTTTTTCTGGAATTGCCATACAACATCTTTCCCAGACTCTCTCTATTAAACTTTTGCCCCTTAAATCGACCAATGACTTACCTGGGAATCTGGAACTCTTATACCTAGACGGTATTACAATTTTAATATCCATAGCGTCATCTATCTTTGTCTCGTTGTTGCTTGCCATACAGATAGATAGAACATCTTTATTAAAAGAATTCGGGTTATTAGATTTTTTAATATTTTCAAGACAATTTAAAGTTTGCTCTTTGTTATATATGTCAGAGGTAATTATCTCTTGTACATATGTTGGATGTATCCTGTATGTAGCTGATAAATGATAAAAAAGATTGGGACCCCACTTATATTCTTCATACAAATCGTAAAATTCGTTTGAGGCAAAGGAGCATATTGATTTGGGTTTATATTTATTGTACCCCTTTGATTTTAAATCTACAATCAAACTTTCCGTATGAGTATTGCCAGCACCTCTTCCCATCCCAAGAACTGTACCGTCTACCCAATTAGCTCCGGCGTTTATAGCATGAAAAGTATTAGACAGTGCATTCTCTTTATTATTGTGACCATGAAATCCTAAATCCCTATTCCAATCAACTTTAATAATATTGCATATTCTGTCTATTTCGTCTTTATCCATAGAGCCTAAAGAGTCAGCGATATACAGTACATCAACTGTTCCCCATTTATTTAAGCTCTTTGCGACATTAGCAATGTCCTTCTCATCCTTGTCTGCGACCTGCATAACGTTCATAGTCACATTATATCCCATATCCTTTAATTGCTCTGCAATCGACTGACAAGCCTCCACCTGGGTTATGTTAGACGCTATCCTAATCCAGCTTAAGGGAGAGTCGGAAGATTTTTTAAATAAATCTTTTACGCATTGAGAAGGTCCATTATCGTAGGATATAAAATCTTTAGCATTTAGCATAACCGCTAAATCACAAGATGGCAGAGACAGTGAGGAAATCATTTCATCAGTACAGTAGGCGAACTCTCCTAATTTTTCTTTTTTAGGCGTGTATCTAAACCCTATTTCCACTACGTCTATATCTGACCTATCAATAGCATTTAGATATTTATTAACTAAATCTCTATCGAAATTCCATTTCGTATAATATCCACCATCTCTAAAAGTACAGTCAAGCAATTTCATTAAAAACCTCCTTTTAACCTCCAAAAACTTCCGCGTCATAAAATTTATCGAACACAGTAGGAGTGAGAATTTTAAACTTTATTCCAAAATTATTAATATTTTTTAACACTCTATTAACAATATCGTCTTTCTTCTTCATTACACTCCAATCTTCTCCGTCTGTCATTCCAGTTCCATAAAAATGTTGCCCCTGAACATCTCCACCTTTAATATACGTATACCCGTCCATACCAACGATATTGATATCATTACTGCCGAAGATATGAGACATAACAATAGATAGGCACCCTGCTGTTCTAAAATGACCTTTAATATATTTTTCTTCTATTTTGATTTTATGTTTCGGGCAGTCCGTATAGAATATTTTTACAAAATCTTTTTTCCAATGTTTATGAATGAGTTTTTTACTAAACTTATGGCTTAATATAGGAATACTCTTTTCGGATATGGTGTTGCCAAAATTTATATATCTTTTAGTATTAGTCCATAGATGATAATCTGGTATATGTATGTCTGTCATATTGTTGATGCCGATGACAACTGGGTTTTTATTTGCAATAAATTTTTCTATTTGACACCTATGAGTATCTAAAGTCCCACCAGCACCAATAATTAAAAAAGCTCTGCCCTTATACTTATTTGCAAATTGGATTACATCTTTCATGTTTCTCTCCATTTAGATAACTCTACTTTAATCTTCTCTTTATTCAAAAATCTCAATATAGATACCCTATGATGCCCTTCATATATTTCATACCCCCGGTTGTATTTATTCTTAGCAATAGGCGATGTTAAAATAATAGGCAAACCAACTTCATTATTTTCTTTCATATACTGATATAAACTTATAAAATTACTAACTTTGCTTCTAATCCATTTCTTTTTTTTCCCATACAATATATGCATTTTGTAATATCTTGTTGCTGAAACTACTAACGCATCTTTTTCTTTTTCGTACCTTTGCAAAAAATCATAATGGGGAGATAATCTCATATTAAGAATATCTCTTTCTGATTTGCGATATAAAGACTTCCATTTTTTGAATCTATCATAATTGTACTGAGCGTATATCTCTGATATGGGTATATAGGTTTTTGCGACACAACTTATATTAATCTTTTTAAGATATAAGGAATATTTATTTTTCAATATTTTTACCTAACTTTTCATTTAAAATACTTTTATTCTCTTCTAATATTTTTATCAATCTTATTCTTTCTTCTCTTATTTTTTGAATTTGTTTTTTATCTTTCGTGTTTAACTCAAATAAAGTATCGGTGTCCATCTTGTATTCTATCAATTTTTTATTCATTTTAACACCCATCATAAAAATTTCTTCAAGACGAGGAGCAGCATTATCCATAAACTCTGTGTCATCATGATGCTTTACGACAAAAATATCATATAGCTCCCGAATAGCTTCGCAAATAGTTCTTCTCTTACTTATCCTTTGCCCCTTATTAGAATCAAGGAGTCTTTTCTTTTTCTTCATGTCATAAAGTCCTTAAAAAATCTTTTGACCAAGTGCCGGTTATTTCGCCATTCTTGTCATGGTCTAAAGGCCAAGGGTAAAGTTCAATATTTGAGTTTTTAATCTTGCTCAATAACGATTTATGCTTTTTTTCTGGATATTTTATTTTTTTCCAATGCCATTGAATATATAATTTGTTTATATAGTCTAGAGAACCCTCCTTGAGCATAGTCCTAATAATTTGATATTCGGCTCCCTCGACATTCATTTTAACTATAATAAAATCATCTTTGTTGAAATTATCAGTAATCCATTTGCTAAAATTAATACATTTAACTCTTATGGGATGTTCTTTGTCTATCGCACCTGTTTTTTTTTCTTTAAACAAAGTGCTACCTTCTTTTGCATTTTTAGTAGATAAATAAAAATCTATAGTATCGTCAGTAATCCATACGGCTTTATCGATAATATTAATATCATCGATATCAGTCAATTTAGACAACGCCTCTGGATTGCACTCGAAAGAGAATATCTCAAAATCTTTAGAATATGGATGGTTCTCTTTAAAAAATTTAGCAGATAAACCCTCCCACGCACCGCAATCAATAAACACTTTTCTCATTATAGTCTCCTATTTCCAATCTAATTGTTTTTGTGTTTTTCTAACAATAGTTATTCCAAAATAAAATGGAAGAGTTACAACTTCCACTTCGTCTAATTTGTTCTCCTTAATCCATTCTGCCGTTTTATATGAATCAAAACAATAACCTTTACCAGTAAACACCTCCGCAGGAGGATATGTGTCATGAAGCAAAATAATGCCATTATCTTTAAGTAGAGGTAAAGATAATTTAAAATCCTCCAAACTTGATTCATGGCAATGGTCGGCATCAATAAAAATCATATCAAACTTTAATTCGTCATTATAATTTTTAAGAAAATCCTGAGACTTAGTGCAATGCCATTTTAAATTTTTATTGGATTTAATTCTTTGATAAGAGTCCTTATTAATGTCTATAGCAAAAGCAACTTTCGCTAATGGAGCAACTCTATTAAAAGTCTTTCCTTTTTTACAACCTAATTCTAAATATGTATCCAAAAAACCAGCATCGTGCAGACCTTTGGCTATCATATACACAACCTCAGAATGAGCATTATAGTGAAATGGTAATTTCATTCTACTCTCCTTATATTTTTATATTATATTTTTCCAAAAACAACTTTGCTATCCTAGCTCTCCATATTAAGCATAATTCATCATCAAAGGAGGTAATTCTGGCTCCTTTTAAATGCGTCCCAAATATCTCATTATTCAAATGGAATTCCGACATCCTCCTTACGTTTTTTGCCTTCAAACAAACAGATTTTTCTATTTCGCTATTAAAAGGCAATTGACTATTTTCTGAGTCCCCATATATCAAACCCATAGTTTTAGCTTTATATCCTTTGGGTTTTATTAACAATGGCAATTTCCAACTACTGTCACAGATAACCGTTCCTCCAACTTTCTTTCCGAATAAATCAGCTTCCTTCTTGCTCTTTATTTTATATCGAATTCTTTCATGTTTTTTATTAATTTTTGGACGAAAATCGACCAACCCATCTTCTACAAGATGTCGCTTACAAGCAAACATAATAATTCCAGGAAAAAAATGATGCCTATATTGAAAACCAGTACAAGCGTAACCTCTATCCAATAACTGTATTATTTTATCATCCCAATTTTTACATAAAATGGCTATATCGACATCAACAAAAATAACATACTCTGATTGTATCTTATCAAAAGTTTCATGCATACAGGTGGTGTGGGTTAATGAATCGTGATGACAATCTTTTCTCATAGAGCGAATGTAATTAAAACCTGTAGGTGCTTCATCACAGCCATCCATTCCTATACAATAATAATGTATATCATGCTTCTTACTCGCAAGTAAATCACACGTTTGTTTTAAAAAGGAAACATATTCCTCCATTTTTTTACCGACAGTGCAAAACAAATCTATAGAAGCCATCTCGTTTCCTTATCTGAACATATTGTAAACTTTTTTAGTTGGAAGTATATTTATATTTAAAGGATGTTTCCAAAGAGTATATGCGAAACTAGGAGTATCTCTTTCGCTCTCATTTAATAACTCTTGTAACCATTCTTCCATAAAACCTATCTGATTATCGATAGAATGTCTTCGTATTATTAAACCGCATCTCATTAGTCCTAAATTCTCAGGGACTCCCTCTTCTCTATACTTATTATACTGATTAACTAAGTCTTCTTTTGGGCAGGAGGTGTGTATCTTGCAATGATTCAATTCGGCATAAATACACTGCCTTTTAGGGCTATGCATCATAGCTATATCATAATTATCAGGTAAGTATTTTTTCAAAAATTTATTCAAATCACATTTTACATTGAACCTTGAATCCACATATATAGAAACATCATAATCTGGCAAATATTTATCATTTAATATCTTGTACAGCCTTGACTGTTTTCGAGCATTGTATTTCTTGTTCCTATCAACATAAATTATTTTCCAATGTTTCGAAGTTAATCTACGGTCATCGACAAAAGCCACGTAATCCCACCCTTTAGTTATCATAGTCGGCTCTTTGATTTTAAGAGACTTATCAGCACCATCTTTTATAATAGTAGTGTATATAACTTTTTTCATTTATTTCCTTTGATGATATGTTTAATAGATTTCTTAAAAGAATAGAAATCATCAAATTTTAAAACACTATATCGGAACTGGCTACTTCCTAAACTGCGAGGAAAAAAAGATGGAATCTTCTCCCCTAACGGAGTAGCCCATCCAAAATCCACAAGACTTATTATCCCGTCCTTAACAACTATCTCTCTTGGCTTTATATCATTATGAGAGCATCCGTATTCAATTAACTTATCTACTATCTCTCTGATTTGATTTTTCCAATCAACAGGAACGGTATCTCTAGATATCAGGTCTCCCAAATATTTAGTAACTATCGTTTTTGTCGCAGAATCATATTCTATAATAGTTGGAACATTATCAAAATCTTCCATTTTTTCTAACCATTTTACTTCGTTTTTAAAAATATCAAATTTATCCGAATAACCTTTAACAATCTGTTTAATGATATTCTCGCCATCTCTCGTTATTATAGCCGTTTTGCTTTTTCCTATCGGATGCATTTAAATAGCTCCCTGGGCTTACCCTTGCCATGCCATTCATTAGACAACATATGTTCTACTCTGGAGAAACCCGCCTCATACAGATACTCTCGAATATGCTCTTTGCTCTCTAGCTCTTGAACTTTGAACTTCCCACCGCTGCCTCGATGGGCTGTTTGAAAATAAAGGACCTTAGTTTTTTGAGATAATTTCTTTATCATATCTAAAGTTCTGGAGGCTCCCAACTGTTTATATATCCACATATGAACATTAAGCATCAGTGCAACATCGAAATCACTATCCACTGAATCAACAATTATATCATCAAAATAATTATTGATAAATTTAATATTATCTATACCTTTGTATACACGAATAGCTTCATTAACATCCCAAACCAATTTGTCTCCTTCATAAGCGACAACCTTGTCACAATGTCTCGAAAAATTAAACGAAAAGTAACCATTTGCACAGCCAATTTCCAAAACTTTCCTATTATCTAATTCTCCGATATCTTTGGAAATTAAATCATATTCTTTACCGGCAGGTAGCGTCTTGTGCGTCGATAGATTACTGAACTCTTTAAAGGGAATGGGATGGTACAAAAAACCTTTTTTCTTACTACTGCCATCCTTATACCCATCTGTACCTATTTTGCTAATTAATTTTTTTATTCTTTTAATTTCATTCATAATTTTTAATACCTTTCAAATACAACATAATTCTATCTTTCCAAGCTCTCCCCCACTTACTATCTAATCCGTGACTACGGCAAGCTTGCTTATGTGTCCCGAACAATTTTCCATTGTAATGCCATTCTGCCATATGGGTTGGTTTCTGCAGGCAAAACTTCCTCTGCTTTTTATCCCTAAATGGCAAAAGGCTTTTTTTAGAATTTCCTTGAACGCATTTCATGCTCTTTCCTCTTAACCCTCCACTTTTAATTATGGTCGGCAGTTTCCATCCTGTATCGCATTTTATTTGAAATCCTAATGGGCGATTCATATATTTTGCCTCGACTGTATCAGTTAGCGAATATCTCAAAGGAGCATCTCTTCCGGCCTTAACTTCTGGCCTAAAATCGAGGTCAACCTTATCAATCATATCTGACCTAAAACAAAATAAAAATACATTTGGAAAATCTTTATACCTGGGAGATTTGGAATGATAACTAAATCCGAAACAAGACGTATCGTTCTGAAGTTCTTTTACAATAATTTTATCCCAATTTTTGTGCAAAATAGCAATATCACAGTCAGCAAAAACAACATATTCGCTTTTTATATGTTTTAAAGCCTCATTCATAGCTATCGAGTGGTTATATGAGTTGTGACCGCAATCTGATGTTTTGGCAACGCATTCAAAACCATCTGGTATCTTATCAACGTCTACAGACTCAATACACTTGTAATGTATATTTAAATCGTTACTGCATAATAGGTCACAGGTATATTTTAAAAATTCAGCATACTTGTAAGTATCTTTATACACAAAAGTAAAAAAATCTATATTAACCATCTATATCCTCCATGACGTAAACTTAGACTTTTTGTCAGGCTTACTATATTGAGTTTTTTTTATCCATTTCCTTCAATATCTTTCACTACGATACCTTTTCCGCTTACTGATATATTAGATGGAGACACCCATTCTTTTCTTAATTGTATTTCTGGATTGAGGTTAAAATCAAATTTATCTACAAAACTTTTATACAAATCTCTTTTTATAATACTCGGGCTCAATGCCATCTTTTCATATTTATATTTGTATGCCCTCAACATAATCTGCTTAACTTTACCCTTCATCTTTTTGTTAATCAATTGTTTTATGTCTATAGGGGAAGTTAATACCCAGTCATCCTCTAGGTGTAGGATAAAATCAGAATTAGCTGACGACCAACACCAATTTACAGCTTTAGTAAAATTAGGCTTTTTCGGAACATTAGATACTACTCTGTTAAAATACCTTTCACCTATAGAAATAACTTCTCTAGAATCTCTTCCCTCTATAGGGTCAATATTTATATACAAGTCGCATTCTTTCAAAGATATGCCCTTAATATTTTGACTAAAACTTTGATAGGTTCTTTCGACTATTTCTGGTCTCGCCATAGCTGTGGTTGTGAAATTTATATTCATATTATACTTTCTCAAAAATACCTACACAATCTTTCCATCTCTTACTCTTCTCGTCTATATAAGTCTTAATAATTTTTATATTTGCGAGTTTTGCAAGAGCCTTCATCCCGTCTGGTTTATACCTCCAACAATCTATCGGATAGTCATGAACAGGACCTACAGAAGGAGCTATAATGCACATTTTTCCACCTTTTTTAGTGACCCTTACAACCTCTAAAAATGTTAGCCAAAAAAATTCGATATGTTCAAAAGCCTGCCCGGATATAACAACATCGAAAGATTCATCCTGTACCTCTTTCCAATTATATACATCATTAATAACAATATCAACATTAGTGCCTGCTTCTATGTCTAGTCCTGTATATTTAAGATTCTTACCATTTGGTAAAATATCCTTATATGTCGTTTGCTTATTCCCTATATTGGAAGACCCAATATCTAAAATAGAATCGTTATCTTTTAAATGATGTTTAAAAAAACGACTCATATTTTTTAACGAACTTTCATGCATATCTACTCCTTATTTTTCTTTTTAATAACACATATTTTATTATTATAAATTTTACAAAAATCTATATTAGACTCTAAATACTCAGCATCTATATCGTTAATAAATGCTCTATCTATTTTGCCAGTTTTTATAAAATACTTTAAAATAAATATCATAGTAGGAGAATTCCCTATTGTCCTGCGACAATTTAAATCTTCTATAAAATAGAGACCTCCTCTTTTCATATTTTTAAATAAATAGGCTAACGAAACACACTGGTCGCTACTTCTATGAGAGCCATCATCAATTACAATGAAAGGACTATTAACGGACATTTGTTCCAAAATTTCTAAATCTGATTGATAACCTTCAAAACATTTTAGCCTACTCTCGTCTATCTTAATAATATCGTCTTTATAATCTTTATTGTTATCTAAAAATGGGTCTACCCCACTTATAAAAGCTTGCGGAAAATAATCTAACCACATTTTTAAAGAAGCCCCCTTATCGATACCTATCTCTATCATAAAAAATTCCTTTTTGCGATATGGAGATAGCCACCTCTCGTATATATCCGTATATCGATGCTTCTTCGCCCCTTTATCTGTTCCGTATTTTTTAGCTAATTTACTGAGCATTTTTATCCTTGTATAATTTTAGATATCTTTTTAACTTTTTCTCGACCCTGTTTTTTTAGATGTATAATATAAGAATTCTTACCTCTTATTATATCTCTACATTCTTTGATACTAGGGTCTAATCTGTTGTATTTTTTACAGTCAAACAACCCTATATCGTATTTACCAAATTTAAATACCGTACCGCTCTTCAATCTTATTTTTTTTGATTGTGCCCTTAAAACAAGAGAAGATAAAAAAACTTGGTCAACCCACCATCTTAAAGTCGTCCTATAATGAGTTTTATGAGCCGGTCTTCCATTCTCTAATGTTTTAAATATAGTGTCATATTCTTTTAATGTTAAATCTCCCCCATTTTTCATTACCCCCAGAGCGTACTTACATACAGCTAAACCTCTTTGTGAATTTTTACAAAAGATGACACCTCCGTTAGCATAAGCTCTTAATAGCTTCGTCTTTATGGACTCTTTTCTCACTGTAACTCCTAAGTCCATATCCAATTTAAACACATCTCCCCAATCTTTGACGAAAAAAGTGTCAAAATCAACAAAAGTAATACCTTCATTCTCTAAGTTATTATCTATTTCATCATGCAATAATTTAAATTTTAAATACTGCATTTTCTCATCAAATACTTTCTGCTCTATTTTTTTATAAGTAATATTATTACTGCTCAGAATAGATATTTGTTTTTTATTTAAATCTGGTCCATATAATATAAAATCAGCATCAATAAATTTTCTGGTTTTAATAAATAATTCTCCAAAATTAAAATACTTACTGTCAGACAAAGTTATAACTTTATTCATAGATTTCTCAACCTCTCAAAGGATTTTTCTAAACTATAATTATTAATAGCAACTTCTCTACATTTTTCCGAATTAAATGTTTTTAAAAGACTCTCAGCCCCGATAATTAAATTCTTTTTAGTAACTCTTAGGGAGTTTTGCTTAAAAAAATAATTCTTATTAAACGGAGCTTTCTTATTGTATACGACAGGCACACCGCACATTGTCATTTCCAAAAAGCTCTGAGGAAATCCCTCTCCTAACTCTGTAAATAATATACCAACTTTAGCCTTAGATATATTATCTCTTACCCCCTCGCTATTTAAAGAAGAAGTATAGGTGACATCATGAATCGTCCTAACTTTTTTACGATGTTTCTTTCCTCCAACCCATAATATACGTCTTTTTTTCTTTATCTTATTAAGATGGTTAAGGAAAAAAATCTCATTCTTATCGCCTCTCTGACCAACAAACAAGTAATCATATCGCTTCTTTTGCTTGATAGGTTTCCAAAAATTTTCATCCTTACCCTTAACAAATACTTTTGCATTGTTTTTCAATCTTTCGTCAGTATCTACTAAACTAATATCGCAATAAGAATTATACATTTTTTTATTACAACAAGAATAATACATCTTTTTATTCGTTATCTTTGAAAGAATACGCTGGTCTCTATCTGGAGCATGTTTTACAGCCCATACAATAGCATTTGGATACTTATTTATAAAATCGATAACCTCTTGGGGGGAAGTCATGCTATGTTCCCAGGACTTAAACGTTTCTTGGGCAGTCATATATATTATACTTCCAAATTTCTCTGCATAAGAACGATACCCGCACGTAAATACTCCACGTATCAAATTGTCAGCTTTCTTCCATGAAGTCGTGCCAATTTCTCCGTATAATATAATAAGTTTTTTATCTTCCATAATTTATCTCTCTTTATATATCGACTTTATTTTTTTAATATCTCCAAAAAATTAGCCATATTCTTATCTCTTGTTCCTATCTTGTTATTCAGCAGTTCTAACATATTGTTATTAAGATTTTCTCTGAGAGAATCATCTTCAATTAATTTTCTTATACACCTAACAGCATCTTTTCTATTTCCATGCTCATATACCAAAGCTGTCTCGTTAGGAATCGCGTAGTCAGAGGTTCCTGACCGAGGATGGTCGGTAGCGACTAACCCGCAACCTGATAGAGAAGCCTCCATAGGTGGATTATGTAATCCTTCTAATTCGCTAGGCGATATCCAAACCTTTATAGTGTTATACCATTCATTTAGCTGTTTAGGATTTGGCGATTTCATATTCTTATTCAATAAAACTAATGGAATTCCACTCTTATAGGAGCACCCCTCGATAAAAGCATGATTTTTTGTTTTATGCCTTTTACTATACAATCCCCCCAAATCATTAAAACGACTTTGTTTGGTATTGTAAAAATCATTAAAATCCAAACCATTATAAACCAAATTACATTTCACACCATTTCTTTTTAAAAAAGTTTTTAGCCAGCCGCTGTTAACTATACACCTTAGTGACTTGTACGACCTAAGTAGTTCATATTTTTTTGCAGCCCAAATTTCAAATCCTCTGATAAAGTAAAATTTCTTTTTAAACCTGGAAGCGACTGTGCTTCTAACGCTTCTAAAGCCAGTTGCGATAATAATATCCCCTTTTGGAATACTCTTACTTCGAACAAAATTTACGTTACTCTTAATTTTCTCCCATTTATATTGATTTTTTATATTGCTGTACAAAATAACTTCTTGCCCTAAATCGGCTAACGACTCAGCAGATTTAATAATAGTCCTGCTACCACCATTATTCCCTAATCCAACATTATGCAAATTAAAAACTATCCTCATTTTTTTACCTTTTCTATAAAACCATCTATTGCTTTTTTATAAGTACTAAAACGGGCTTTGCCATCTACAACATGTTGAATATCGTTAAAAGGAGACTTATTTTTAATAAGATTAGTTTTTTTCCAAAGAACAAGACCGTTCTTCCTTAAAGCTCCCGCTACATGATAAAGTCCCGTATCATTAGAAATAAAACCATCGCAATGTCTTAATATACCCACACTCTCTCTTAGGGGGTATTTACCTATACAATCTTCAACATTATCTAAATTATTATATTTCCAATAAGTTCGTCTATCACTGTCCGTACCTAATAAGATAATTCTAATATTTTCTTTATATAATTTATCTATTATATATTGTCTAGTTTCTATGCCAATGTCCTTTTTGTCTCTAAAGTATTTCCCCAAACAACCATGAAATAAAGCAATGCATTTTTTTTCTTTTTTATCAAAAATTATTTCTTCGCATGGGTCAATATAAGTATGAGGCATTCCTTTCTTATTTTTTACCAAAATCCTACATAGAGCTTCACAATCACTTTCATTTTTTTTTCTTTTAACCATTCTGATAGTAAACCCAGGTTTGTTTCGAGGCTTTATCTTGAGAATATTAATAAAACGACAATCTCTATACACCTCAGCGATTGAAGGGGTTCCAAAAAAAATATTTATCTTTCGCTGATTTTTTTTATAAAATAAACGAAGGGCCGGTGTACTCATAATAAAATTACCAAGTCCATAACCCGGATGTTGAAAAATCCATCTTTTTGACATCAACTAATACCCTTTTGCATATTCTTTAACATAATCTTTTTTCCAGAAAGGAAAAATAACATCTTCTCTCTTCTTTTCGTAAGCCTCATGCTTAGACTTACCTATCCTGTTTTTAACTACTTTTAATTTGTTATCCAATCTTTTATATATATGGGCGATGTCTTTCTGTCGCCTAGTTATGTAAGTGCAAGGCAACTTAGATTTTATTTGTTTGCCCTTATGGGCGTGCCAAGTTAGATAGTTGTCTATGCCCTGATAACTGTTAAAAGGCTTTTTTCTCAACATAACAACTAAATCATCAACCTTAAAACGACTTAACAACCGCCCTCCCCAACCCTTGCACTCTATTTTAGTAATTTTACCATTATCATCAAATATCCTTTTATTCCTAATTATTTGAATATGCCGATTAGGGTATTTCTCTATAACTCCATTAAATTCCTCCAAATACGTTGGCATATATATATCGTCGTCGTCTAATATCGTAAAATAAGGCGTTTTAACTTTAAAAACTGACCAAACAGCATGTCGAGGATACTGACCAAAAATATCTTTAATATTATATATAATTATATTATCATATTCTTTATCTAATTTCAAAGGAATTGGATGAGTATTAGTTATTTGTAAAATGGCATTTTTATACGATTGTCTAAGAAAAGATTCTATAGCTTCTGCTAGATAAATATCGCTGCGTCTATAAGTATTCATAACGACAGTTATCTTTTTATCAATATCATCTTTATTCTCAACATATTTTTTACAACTTCTCATTGTATTAGAATCGCAATCTATTAAGCATCTTTTACAGGTAAGGCATTTGTAATTAGTTACATCTAAAACGTTATTCATTAAACAGTTCCCCAAGTACCAAGAGTAGTTTTTCTTAATATAGATTTTTCGGTTAAATCTTTTTTTCTATTAACCCTCGCGTCAATATGAGTTTTGTCTATAAATTCTTTCTTAGAATAAATAGCTTTGCCGTGCTTTACAACATATTTATCTGCTAATTTGTAGGTGTCTTTGCCGGTTTTTTCTTTAATTTTATTACAAAGATTATATATTTCTTGAGCAGCGAAATGATAATATTTAGGATAATACAATTGTTTTTCAGGATACCTTAAAAGAAATTTTTGACCAATTAATGCCATTCCTGTTGGCGAATACGCCTTAAAAAACTCTCCTTGTTGGCGAACTCCTATAACCCCATCATCATCTTGAAAATTTCTATTAAATAGTTCAAAGATATATTTAAAATAATCTTTTGGGAAAGCGATATCATCAACGCAAGGCAATACTCCGTCCTCTTCTTCCTGTATTATTTTGTTCCTACACCATACTGACCCTTTATGCTTGCCAAAATAATAAGATTCCACATAAGGATAGTCCCTCTGAACTTTTTTATGAGTAGCTTTGTCTCCGTCGCAAATGATTTTAATAACATACAAATCAGAATCCGGAATTGTATCTAACACATTATAAAGTTTTTTTAATCTATTCCTTGTCGGTATTATTATACTAAATTTTTTCATATTTTCTCCTCATACTTATAGTTCTATCGACAATATTACGATATAAATATATGAAAATCGTTGCTTTCTATACAAAAAATACCGGATACGCTGAAGAAATAAAAAAACTTAAATCTTCCGCAAAAAAAAACGGATACGAAATATATGTTGAGGGTATAAGAAATCTAGGTTCTTGGGACTTAAATACAAAACATAAACCCAATTTAATATTAAACGCAATGAAAAAATATCCAAAA
>Ga0114923_10001239_pt1 | contig 18049 bp, 16 predicted proteins | sample SumtaG_FD_89578 | JGI IMG/M metagenome (GOLD analysis project Ga0114923, IMG submission 89578) | Deep subsurface microbial communities from Indian Ocean to uncover new lineages of life (NeLLi) - Sumatra_00157 metaG | ecosystem: Environmental > Aquatic > Marine > Oceanic > Sediment | place: near...
GAGAATGAAAGTGATAGATCTTCCGTCCCCCGTTTAGTGATAATATTGATTACACCGCCCACAGCATGATCGCCGTAGAGAACGCTGTTGGCGCCGCGCACCACTTCGATGCGCTCAATACTCCGCAGCGGTATCTGGAGCCAGTTGATGCCTGCCATATCCGGCCGGTTGAGTTTTCGGCCATCCAGCAATACTAAAACCCGGCCGTGAGAGTTCTCCCCGAATCCGCGCATGGAGATCTCCGCCTGTGAAGCATTGCCGGAGGAGGTGCGAAAGTGAATGCCGCTGAGATTTTTCAGTAGATCGACAATCGTGGTCTGGCCCGAGGCATTAATATCCTCTAACGAAAAAATTACCATCATCACTACCAGGCTCTTTTTCATTATACTTCTCCCTTCCTTTTTCAGTCCCGCGGCTGTTTTTTAATTTCTCGCGATCAGTGAAGAAGGTAGAAGATTCAAGATGGGATCTGACAGGACTGATTAATGGCCAGGTTACCAGAGCACCTCATCCTTCTTCCAGTCGCGAAAGAGATAGATGAGCCTGCTAAGGAACGTCTTCTGGCTTCCGGAGAGTGTCTCAGGTACCCTTAAGCCTTCCCATCCCTTGCGGGACAGTAGCTCTTGCAGGGTTTTGCCTCCGGTTACAGCGGCGCGACCGCGTCTGAATTACACAGACTTCCGTTTTCCCCAGCAGGAAAATCTAATAAGCCAATGTATACAGTACAACAGGCTGGTAGTCAACCCTTCTTGATTTCAAGGGCTGGATTCTTGCATTCTAAGTAATGCAGAGTACGGGAATTGTTCTCTTATTTATTCTAAAAAATTTTAACACAGGACAATATTATTCAGGTATTAAAATTGATAATACTTTTATCTAGAAAAAATAATTACTTTGCTGCCTGAAACTGGCTTTTATATATACTGTAATAGGTTCCCCGCTTATTCAGAAGCTCCTCGTGTTTCCCCCTCTCTACAATCATGCCTTCCTTTATTACCAGAATTACATCGGCCCGGCGGATAGTGCTAAGGCGGTGGGCCGCCACAATGCTTGTTCTGCCTTTAAGCAGTTTTGCAAGCGCCCGCTGGATAAGCCTTTCTGTGTGGGTATCAACACTGGATGTAGCCTCATCGAGAATGAGGATGCGGGGATCAGCAAGTACTGCCCTTGCAATGGACAGGAGCTGGCACTGTCCCCGGCTTAGATTGCTCCCTCCTTCCATAACCTCCGTATGGTATCCTTCACGCAGTTTCATAATAAAATCATGGGCATTTGCCAGGGATGCCGCATTTTTAACAGCTTCGTCATCCGCATCTAAACGCCCGTAGCGTATATTTTCCATGACCGTATTAGAAAAGAGGAATGTATCCTGGAGGACAATACCCATCTGGCTGCGGAGGCTCCTACGGGTTACTTTGCGCACATCGCGGCCGTCTATTAAAACTGATCCCTCTTCAGCATCATAAAAGCGGGCAATAAGGTTGATAATAGTTGTTTTACCCGCGCCTGTTGGTCCGACTAAGGCTATAGTCCGGCCCGGCTCTGCAATGAAGCTTACTCCTCTTAGAACGGGCACTTTCCTGTCGTAGCTGAAAAAGACATCCTTGAATTGAATTTTACCTTCAAGCCGGGATAGATCTTCAGCATTATCTGCATCCGATAGAAAATGAGGATCTTCTAAGAGTTCAAATATCCGCTCTGCACCGGCAATGGCAGACTGCATATTGCTCCAGATATGGGATATTGCACGAACAGGCTGGAAAAAGCGTCGTACATACTGGAGAAAAGCGACAATTATACCTACTGTAATAAGACCATGCAGCGCCAGATAGCCGCCATATCCAAGAACTAAAGCCGTGCCAATAATACTTAAAACATCCATAGTAGGTGAAAAGGCTGCAGTAATTGTTTCGGCGTTTATATTGGCTTCTCTGTTGGCTTTGTTCACTTCCCTGAAGCCGGCGATATTTTCTCTCTGCCGGCTGAAAGCCTGAGCAACCCTGACTCCTGAAATATTTTCCTCAAGTTCCACACTCACCTTGCCAATTGTTTTTCGAGTTTTCCGGTAAGCCTTGCGAACTCGTTTCGAAAAAAAGAGGGCGCTTATGACCATAAAAGGCAGGATAGAAAAACTTACCAGGGCTAAAGCGAGGTTTAGAGTGAGCATGGCAATAAGAATGCCGGTCAGTGTTAAGATACTGGCTGCAAAACGGGCTATACCCCGGCTTAAAACCCTGTTAATGACTTCCGTATCATTAGTCATGCGGGACATCATATCTCCCGTTTCCTGGTTATCAAAGAATTGTAATGATAGGGACTCTATTTTATCGAATATCTGAGATCGCAATGTAAAAAGCACTTTCTGTCCCACAATTATCATTATGCAGAAACTGCCTGCACTGGATGCCCACGATCCTGCATAAACAGCAAGAAGCAGGAGCATGGTACGGTGGAGAGAGTATCCGGCTGATGATAATATCAGGCTGCCGTTAATGAATGCCCACAGGGTATCTACAGCCTTTCCAATTAAGATGGGAGCGAACACGGCAAGCAGGGTCTGTGCAATAGCTAAAAGGCCTACCAGGAGAAGGCGGCTTCGAAAGGGTTTAAGGTAACCGGCGATTCGTTTCAGAGTGTACACAGGATTCTTTGCACGCGTATGCTCTGTTTTCATCCGGTGGGGGTGGCCCAACATAAATCCACTCATCCTGCGTTTTCCTCTTTCTCTATATAATCATCCGATTTTAACTGTGAATGGTAGATATCGGCGTAAAGGGGGCTGTCCGCCATTAGAGATTTATGATTACCCAGAGCTGCGATTTCTCCCTTATCCAAAATTATGATCTGATCAGCATTTCTAGCTGTGCTTATCCTCTGGGCAATAACAAAGCACAGCCGCTCCCGGCGCAGGCGCTCTAAGGCCTGCCGGATTTTTGATTCAGTCTTAAAATCCACACTGCTCATGCTGTCATCAAAAATGAGTATACGGGGATCGATCAGAAGAGCGCGTGCTATGGCAATGCGCTGTTTCTGCCCACCGGAAAGAGTAACACCCCTTTCACCCACTACAGTATTATAACCATCCGGAAAAGATTCTATAAAAAGATGCGCAGCGGCTCTCTTAGCTGCCGCAATAATCTCACTGTCAGTTGCCTCCGGTTTTCCGTAGGCAATATTTTCCCTTATTGTGCCGCCGAAAAGAATAACCTCCTGCAGCACAATACCTATCTGCTTTCTTAAGGATTCCAAAGAAATATCTCGAATATCATATCCATCTATGGTGATCTTTCCTTCGCTTACATCATAAAAGCGGGGAATAAGGTTGATCACTGTGCTTTTCCCTGAACCGGTAGCCCCCAAAAGGGCAATCGTCTGCCCTGGAAGGGCGGTAAAGCTGACACGGCTCAGTACCGGCTCAGTTCCCTTGAAATAACGAAAGGTAACATTCTCAAAAATAAGGTTCCCCTGAATTGGCGGGAGGGTAACTGCGCCTGGTTTTTCCACTGTCTCAGAGCTTGCATCAAGAATCTCAAAGATACGCACGGCGCAGGTTGCTGCCTGGGCAATGGTCACCAAAAGCATTCCGAGCATCATCATGGGGAACATACTCATCATTAGATAGCTCATAAACGCTACCAGCTCGCCTATTGTCAGGTAGTTGGCCAGAACCTGATACCCGCCTGCCCAGACTACAACCAGGGTGCTGATATTCGCAATTGCAAATATAAGCGGCATACCTGAAGCAATATATTTGCCTGTACGGAGGTTAATGTCCCTAAGGTTCCTGTTGCTTTCTGCAAACCGCTCTTCTTCAAAGACTTCACGGGCAAATGCTTTAACCACTCGAATGCCTGTAATACTCTCCTGGAGCCGTGTATTTAACAAGCCAAGCTTCTCTTGAATTATTTTAATAAAGGGACTGATTATCCGGGCGAAGATGAAGAAGATTAAAAAGGCCAGGGCCATAACAGGCAGAACCATAAAGGTCAGCTTCCAGTTGATGCTGTAAAGAAGAATAATACTTCCCCCCATCATGATTAGTGCATTCAATAGCTGGATAACACCCCTGCCGATAAACTCCCTTACCAGGTCAACATCGCTTGTAGCCCGTGTAAGAAGCTGGCCGGTCTGGGCACGATCGTGGTAGCTGAAAGAGAGGTGCTGGATCTTTTCGTAAATATGGTTGCGCAGGTCGAACGCGACTCCATGGGAAACCCTGGTAGCAAGATAGCCCTGGAGAAAGGAAAATAGAGCCCCGACAAGGGAGAAAACAATAATAGAGCCGGAACCTAATATGATTATACGTAGTACGCGAAGTGTGATCCCCCTGTCGATAATAATCTGCATTGCTTTGGGTATTGCCAGATTAATGGCTGTACTTAACAGCAGGCTTAAAAGCGCACTCGCTGCAATATATTTGTATGAGAAGAGGTACTTTATAGACCGGAGTAATGATTTCAAGTGAGAATTAGACAACTCTTATTGCTGTTGGTCTTTCGACTTTTTAGTGTAGAGCGGTTTCAAGCCCTTAAGCATAGGATAGTGCTTGATGTTTAAAGTCTTGAGTTCTGCTTTCTGCGACTCGGCAGTTGCTGAGATTATAGCGTCAGCTAAGCCGACACCGTGCGACTTGTGGTAATCACGCTTATACAAGCCTCCGGACCTGGCCACTTCCGCTGTTACAGGTATCAGTCGGAAGAGTGAGACAAGGTTATCCAGTTTTTCAAGTTCCTCATCGTCCCACACACCGGCATATAACTCACCTACGACAATGGTGGAAAGTATGATTTGTTCGCAATGTCTCTTTATGTAGACTACGGTCGTGCTGTAACCGCGGAGGAAATCAACTAATATATCTGTATCCAGCAGTATTGGTATTTTCATAAGCGCCGGCCCCTGTCCCATTCTTTTCGCACAGCGGCGAAATCAGGAAGATCTTTTCGTTCCTTCCAGATTCCGGCGGCGCAGTCAAGCACTGCCTGTTGTCTGGTCTTACTGAATTGAGCAATCAGATGATCAACAGCTTCCCTTATCAGCTCGCTTTGCTTTTTCCCGCTTGTCCGGGCCAGTGCATTTAACCCGGCTTTTTCCTGTTGAGTCAGATATACCTGTGTTCGAACCATGATTTTACCTCCGATGTATACATTAGCTTAATACATCTAATACATAAGAGTCAAGCGGAAGAAATGCTAAATTCATTAATAAGATCCATCGTTCAGATCTTCCCCGGCTATTGCACTGTCACCTCGATTGTTATTGCCGGGATAACTCAACGTTCGATATCTTTTCTTGCCTTTAGCTCATTGCCTTGACTTTTCCGCCTATAGGTTTTATGCTCAGTGCATCAAGACGGTAAAGGGATGCAAGGGGAAAGACCGGTGCAAGTCCGGCGCTGTCCCGCAGCTGTAACTCTGTTATTATAGGACAGGGCCTTTGGCCTTATCCGATGCGCTTCCGGCCCCTTATAATGCAGAGAAGCCAGATTACCCACCTTTATCAGGCTCAGAAACACTTCGAGGAAAGGGACGTGAGCAAAGTAGATAAAACCCGCTTTATTAACCTCCATTTGTTTAATGAGAGTCCTTAGGCTTGTTCTTTTGTAATTATAAATGGAGGTCAAATGTATTTAAAAACCCCTAAAATTCTTCTATTAACCGTGCTGATTATTTATTTATGCGCCTTTAATTGCTTTGCACGCGGGGAAAAAGAGCAGGAAGAAATGCCCCTGGCGGATAGGGCAGGTAAGGTGGAATTTACTATAAGTGTCACGGACTGTTTCGGGCGTGCTGTAGCTCTTAATTCCATACCTGAACGTATTATATCGCTTTCTCCTTCCACTACGGAAATACTCTTTGCTGTGGGAGCCGGGGATCAGGTTATTGGTGTTACCAGCTACTGTGATTTTCCGCTTGAGGCAAAAACACGGAATATTGTGGGTGGTTTTTCTTCAAAAACAATCAGTATTGAAAAAATCTTATCCCTTGAACCCGATATAGTATTTTCAGGTGGTGCTGATCATCAGACTGTAATTGATGCTCTAATGCAAGCGGGAATAATTGTCTATGCGGTGGATGCTCAAAGTTTTGAAGAGGTGTATGTAGTAATTGAGGCAATCGGCTCTCTGACCGGTCATCAGGTAGAGGCAGAGGAACGTATTAATTACATGAAAAGCCTGGAATCTAAAATAATGCAAGTCTCAGCTTCAATACCGGAAGAAAAGCGGGCCAGGGTGTTCTGGGAGATATGGGATAACCCGTCCATGACAGCCGGACCAGGGGCCGTTACGGGTCAGGTTATAACAAAAGCCGGGGGCATTAATATTTTTCAGGATGTGGAACAGGATTATCCGGTTATCAATGTTGAAGAAATTATTGCGCGAAATCCCGATGTTATAATGGGCCCGGATAATCATGCAGAGATCCTGAGGCCGGAGAATATTATGAAGAGAACAGGCTGGGATACGATTAATGCTGTAAAGGAAGGGAGGATCTATATTCTGGACGGCAACATAACTTCCCGCCCCGGTCCGCGCATTGTGAATGCACTCGGTCTTGTTTCCCGGGCCCTCTATCCCGAGGCTTTCAGGGGCATGTTCGGTGAGAATGATCCTGCAAAGTGGTAACCGGGTCTGCAAATGTCTAAACTACCCTTTTCTTTACTGATTTCAGGACTTTTGCTTCTGCTGCTTGCAGTTTTAGTGTTTAGTCTGGGTTTGGGTGCAGTGCCGATTTCCCCGCCTGAGGTACTTAAGGCCCTTGGAGCGAGACTCCCCTGGTTAAATAGATTGGTTTCAGCAGATAGTACTACTGTAACAATTATTTGGGATTTCCGTTTGGCCCGCGCCATTTTAGCTGCTGCAGTGGGCGCGTCCCTGGCTGTTTCGGGCGCCGCCTTCCAGGGGCTTTTCCGCAATCCCCTGGCCGACCCATTTGTTATAGGCGCCTCATCCGGCGCTGCTTTAGGCGCCACCATAGCAATTATCTGTAAGCTTGACTTTTCCCTGGGCGGGTTCGGGCCGGTACAATTTGCAGCCTTTGCAGGAGCTGTAGCTGCCGTGGCATTGGTTTACCTGATCTCTCAGACAGGAGGCAGCGCTCCGCCTGCTGTAGCGCTCCTGCTTGCGGGTACGGCGCTCAGCTCCCTCTTTGCCGCCGCGGTTTCACTCCTGATGGCGTTATTTTCTCAGGATCTGCACAGAATATTCTTCTGGCTTTTAGGAAGTTTCAGCGGCAAGAGCTGGCCTCATTTACTCGGTATGCTCCCATTTTTATTTTTAAGCTGCATGCTGGCAGGGGTCCTGGTCAGGCCGCTGGATATTATGGCCTTTGGCGAGGAAACTGCCAGGGGTATGGGATTGGCTGTAAGGCGCGCACGTTTTTTAATCGTAGTGGCTGCATCCCTTGCAACAGCTGCAGCAGTGGCAAGCAGCGGTATAATCGGTTTTGTCGGCCTCCTTGCTCCGCATGCAGCAAGGATGATTTTCGGCCCCACTCACCGCCGCTTAATACCGGCTTCAGCTCTGCTTGGCGCCATACTTTTGGTGGCAGCGGATGATCTTGCCCGGACAATATTGGCGCCTGTAGAGCTGCCGGTAGGAGTGCTGACCGCCCTTTTGGGCGCTCCCTTTTTTCTGTACCTCCTGCGGGTAAGGCAGAAGTCTCTGGGAGGAGACTGAAATATGCTTATGCTCGATAATCTGTCCTGCAGCTATAATGGAAAGATCATACTTCACAATATTTCACTTGAGTTTGGGGCAGGTGAAATTGTTGCAATTATAGGACCCAATGGTTCCGGCAAGACCACTATGATGCGCGCCATGTGCCGGGTGCTGAAGCCTTCCGGCGGCAGGGTGCTGCTGAACGGCAGGGATATCCGGGAGTTTCATGCCCGCCGGGTTGCACAGATGATCTCATGGGTTTCCCAGAATAACAGGCTGGCCTGGCCGTTCACAGTGCACCAGGTGGTAGGCATGGGACGTTTTCCTCACAGGGGGTGGGTAGCCTCATACACTAAAGAGGATCATCGGGCTGTTGATGCTGCAATACGATCGACGGGTTTGTGGAAACATAGGGACAGGCTCATAAATACTCTTTCCGGTGGAGAAGCACAGCGCGCTATAATTGCCCGTGCCCTTGCCCAGACACCCCGGGTGCTGCTTTTAGATGAACCCGTTGCTCATCTGGATATGAAGTATAAAATAGCAATACTTGATCTGGTCAGGAATCTGGCAGAGCAGGGGCTTTCTATTGTAATCAGCCTGCATGACCTCAATTTGGCGGGTTTGTATGCAGACAAGCTTGCCCTGCTTTCGGATGGAAAACTTTTTGCTACCGGTGTTCCGGATTTAATACTCAGCAAGAAGAATTTGGAAAGAGTTTATGAAACAGAGGTGGTAATCAGCAGGCATCCACTTAATGACAGGCCGCAGGTCACACCCATCTCGTCTTTTGGGAAAAAGTAGCTATTTTTTAACCGATTATTGTTAAAAAAAGGAGGCTTCATTACGGCTAAAACCCTGATGATACAAGGCACTTCCTCGTCAGTAGGCAAGAGTATTCTGGTAACAGCGCTATGCCGTATCTTTGCTCAGGACGGTGTGAAGGTAGCTCCTTTTAAAGCGCAGAATATGGCGCTTAATTCCTTTGTGACCAGGCAAGGTGGTGAAATGGGACGTTCCCAGGTAGTGCAGGCCCAGGCGGCAGGTGTAGAGCCTGCAGTGGAAATGAATCCCATTCTGTTAAAGCCTGAGGCGGACTCCCGCTCGCAGGTTGTTGTTATGGGCAAGCCCTGGAAAACCCTTTCGGCAGGGAAGTATTACCGCTCTAAGCAGAAGCTGTGGCATACGGCAGCCGGGGCCTTAGACCGCCTCTGCCGTGATTATGAGCTCATAATTATAGAAGGGGCGGGCAGCCCGGCGGAGATTAACTTAAAAAGAGATGAGATTGTGAATATGCACGTGGCCCGCTATCTTAATGCGCCTGTTCTGCTGGTAGGGGATATCGATAGGGGTGGAGTGTTCGCCTCTTTGGTGGGAACCTTAAGTTTGTTGGATCCTGAGGAAAAGGAACTGACCAAAGGCTTTATAATAAATAAATTCCGCGGGGATATAAAGCTTTTGGAACCAGGGCTTGCAATGCTTGCCGGTTTAACCGAAAACAGGCCGATTGTGGGTGTTATCCCTTATATCAAGGATTTGCGCATTGCCCAGGAAGATTCGGTGTTTTTGGATAGCACACGCAGCATTGGAAGCGGCGGGATGGTGAATATTTGTGTTGTACGCTTTCCCCATATATCGAATTACAATGATGTGGATGCCCTGACCATGGAAGACAATGTCAGGGTCTATTATGTAGAGAGTGTGAAAGAGCTTGGTCAGCCGGATGCTGTGATACTTCCCGGAACCAAGACAACCTTAGACGATCTGCGCTGGCTGCGCTCCCGGGGGCTTGATGGAGCGATTACTGCCCTGGTAGCTTCGGGGAAATCGGTAGCAGGCATCTGCGGGGGGTATCAGATGCTCGGGGCTAAGGTTCGTGATAGATTCGGTGTAGAAGGGAGGTGTTCGGAACAACCCGGGTTCGGTCTTTTACCTGTGGAAACGGAGTTTGAGCCGGAGAAGACCACCGCTCTGACCCGGGCCCGGGTTCTGGGCGGAGAGGGTTTTTTGAGAGGATTGGAAGGCGCTGAGGTTGAAGGCTATGAGATACACATGGGAGGCTGCATACTTATGGATGGGGCCGGTTCCCTTCTTCGTTTTGAGAATGGCAGGCTGGACGGCTCTGTTTCGGTCGGGGGCAGGGTGTGGGGTACCTACCTGCACGGTATATTCGATACTCCCGCGTTTCGCCGCGCCTGGCTGCGCTCCCTTGGATGGCAGGGAAAAGGAAGCGGAGAGAATCTTCCGGATTTTCAGGAGTGTGAAATAAACCGCCTGGCCGATCATGTCCGCTCTAATCTAGATATGTCTTTGCTGTATGAAATAATCGCTCTATGATTCCGTATTTAGCTGTTTTAATTACACTATCAGGCGCTCTAATTCTGGATTTGACCCTGGGTGATCCGCCCAACCCCTTCCACCCCGTAGCCTGGATGGGACACTATATCGATCTATTCTGGCGCTGCAGACCGGGGATAGATAAAGCCAGGGAGATCCAGTTTATTTATGGGGTAAGTCTGGTTCTGTCAGGGGTTGTCCTGTTCAGCCTGCCATGGATAATTCTTAGCTATATGAATATCCCGCTGTTGTGGTTGTGGAGTATTCCCCTTTTAAAGGTTACCTTTGCTGTACGAAGCCTGGTTATTGCAGGAAATAAAATTCGGCGGTCATTAGATAAGGCTGATCTGGAAGAGGCCCGAAGGCTTGTTGGACGGCATATGGTGAGCCGGCGCACTGATGGGCTTTCAGCCGCGGAAATTGCTTCCGCTGCAGTTGAATCACTGGCTGAAAACATAACAGACGGCATAACCGCCCCTCTCCTGTTTTTCGCATTATTCGGTATTCCGGGGGCCTGGGCCTATCGCTTTTGCAACACCTGCGATTCCATGGCCGGCTACCGGGATCCGGAACATGAATATCAGGGTAAGTTTGCAGCCTGGCTCGATATGGCTTTAAACTGGCTGCCGGCCAGGCTTACAGGATTATTTATTGTCCTGGCTGCTTATCTGTCGGGAGAAGATTCAAGAAATGGCTGGCTTACCATGATAAACCAGCACAGGCGCACTGCAAGCCCGAATGCAGGATGGAGCATAGCGGCTATGGCGGGCGCTTTGGGCGTAAGGCTTGAGAAGGCAGGCTACTACAGGCTGGAAGGTGGAAATAGAAACCCGGATGCCCAGGCTATCAAACGCTCTATTCGCGTGGTATGGTGGACAGTTGCCTTAGTTGTTTTTATTACTCTGTTTATTATCGGGGTGCTGCATGGCTGCAGCTGACTCTGCAAAATACTATCTACAAAGGATCGAAAGTGTATGGGGTGTTTGACATTTATCCTTGGCGGCGCCAGAAGCGGCAAGAGCTGCTATGCCCAGGACCTGGCTGAAAAAATTGAAGAGGAACGCGGCGGGCAGGTTGTGTATCTGGCCACTGGCAGTGCGGGTGATGAGGAAATGCGGGAACGCATAGCAAAGCACAGGAAGAGCAGGCCTGGCAATTGGAAAACTGTGGAAGCTGAATGTGAAGTTTCTACAGCAATTGCAGAGGAGTGTAAGGGAAGCAGTGTAATAATTATTGACTGTATAACCCTTCTGATAACCAATATTCTTCTTGCAAAGGGTGAAGATGCTGAGGAGCTTGTATTTACCGAGGTTGAGCATATAATCGAAAATACCGGAAAAATAAAGGCGGATGTTATTATTGTCTCAAATGAGGTGGGAACAGGAATAGTCCCGGAATACAAACTGGGGCGTATATTCAGGGATATTGCAGGGCGTATTCATCAGGTTTTAGCTGCGAAGGCCGATGAAGCATATTTTATGACAGCCGGACTGGCGCAACGGTTGAAATGATTACAGGCAGAATTCATAGCTGACCGGGGAGAAAGGGAAAATTGATATGAGAGAATTTGAACGTGCAATCCGGAATATTAAAGGCCTTGATGCAAAGTCCATGGAACAGGCAAGAATAAGGCAGGACACACTGACTAAACCTAAGGGGAGCCTGGGCAGGCTGGAAGAGCTTTCCATCCGGTTGGCCGGTATTATGCGCAATCCGCATCCTGCAGTCAATAACAAGGTAATAATCACCATGGCAGGGGATCATGGTGTGGTTGAAGAAGGCGTAACCCTCTATCCCCAGGAGGTTACGGCCCAGATGGTCAATAATTTTTTAAGAGGAGGCGCCGCTGTTAATGTGCTGGCCGATCATGCGGGAGCCCGTGTTATTGTGGTGGATATGGGAGTTTCAGGTAAACTTGATGATCATTTAAGTTCTCCGGTTGATACTGAATTGATAATAAAGAAAGTGGGAATAGGCACGAGGAATATGGTCTTAGGCCCGGCTATGAGCAGAGAGGAAGCGTTTCGCTCATTAGATGCCGGGATAGAGGTTGTAGATGAGCAGGTTTCGAAGGGAATGGATATTTTAGGGATCGGGGATATGGGAATCGGAAATACAACTGCTTCGAGCGCAATTGCCTCTGTCTTTACCGGTTTGAAACCTATAGAAGTAACAGGACGGGGCACTGGTCTGGATAATGGAAAGCTCAACCATAAAATCAACATTATTGATAAGGCGCTGAACATCAATAAACCCGATCCTCATGATGCTGTGGATGTTCTGGCTAAAGTGGGAGGGTTTGAAATCGGTGGTATGGCCGGAGCTGTAATAGCAGCAGCAGCCCACCGGATACCTGTAGTTCTGGACGGCTTTATATCCGGGGCTGCCGCTTTAATAGCTGTAGGAATTGAGCCTGAAGTTCGCAATTACCTAATCGCCTCTCATCAATCTGTAGAGGCAGGCCATATCCATGTGTTGAATTACCTGAAGCTCAAGCCCCTGTTAAATCTGAATATGCGTTTAGGTGAGGGAACAGGCGCGGCTCTGGGAATCTCACTGGCCCAGGCTGCCGCCGGAGTTCTGAATAAGATGGCCACTTTCAGCCAGGCCGGTGTTTCAGAGGCTTAAAGGTTGACTTCATGGGATTGTTAAACGCTGTACGCTTCCTTACCATACTGCCGATTCCAATCAAGAGAAAGATTACCGAAAGAGATCTGGGCCGCGCCGCCGCCTGGTTTCCTGCAGTAGGCGTTCTTCTTGGCGGATTGCTCTTCTTGGGCTTTCTGGTTTTTTCACTCTTCTTATCTTCCCTTACTGTCAATGCTTTTGTTCTAGTGTTCTGGGTTCTTCTTACGCGTGGATTTCATTTAGACGGCCTGGCGGACACTGCGGACGGCATTGGCGGAGGCGCAAGCCGGGAAGAAAGATTGGCAATAATGAAGGACAGCAGGATAGGGGCTTTCGGTGTTCTGGCTCTTTTTTGTTTGCTCTTGCTGAAGTTTGTCCTTTTAGGCGAGCTTGAAGAAGATTTTTATCTGAGGGCTCTAATTCTGGCCCCGGCATCAGGCAGATGGATAATGGTCTTAGCTATATTCAGTTTCCCGTCGGCTAAAAAAGGGGGAATGGGACAGCCTTTTAAAAATCATTGCCGTATTATAGAGATCATTGTTGCCACGCTTACAGTTTTGGTATGCGCCTATTTTACTCAAGGCTTCTGGGGAATTGCCATACTTCTGGGCACAGGAACTGTGGTAATGGCCATAGCATTTGCTTTCGCTAACACTCTGGGAGGATTAACAGGAGATACCTGTGGGGCGCTCTGCGAAATCGGTGAGGTGGTTACCCTGCTCGGCATAAATCTATTGTTAAACTTAAGATGATCATCTCCGTCCCTTCGTATGTAATTCCGGGGAGCTATTATGAAAACGTAAAGTTCATCGCCGGCTATAAAGCCGTAAAATCTATAGAGCTATTATTCTTTTTTTTTGATTCGGAAACCAGGGAACTATTTAGAAGAGAAAAGGAATCCATTAAAGCTTATGCCGATCGTTTCTTTTTTACCGTACATATGCCTGAGCATTTGAAGCCTGAGCATGTTGAGATTGTTGAACTGACCAGGGATTTAGCTGCCCGGTATATTCTTCATTTACCCGCATCAAATACCGATCAATTCATGGGTGAGCTTAAGCGGTGGCGGAGGAGGTATGGGGATGTTTTTCTAATAGAAAATCTTATTCACCTCGATATTGAATGTTATTTAAAGCAGGATCCTGCTCTACATGTGTGCTGCGATACCGGACATTTATTACTAAGGGATAAGAATATTAACACTTTCCTGCAAAATTATGAAACAAGAATTCAGGAAATCCATCTTCATGGAGTTCTGGATGGAAAAGATCATAAGCTCTTTGACCCGGAAGAACCCTGGTTCGTTGAGTTAATTCCTTTTTTGCAAAAGTTCCAGGGTGTTGTAAACCTGGAGGTATTTTCCATTAAAGAGGTAGAAATAGCTTTAAATGTTTTATCCGCCTGCAATCTGATCTGACTGAAGTCGGATATTGATGTCTGCCGGTTAATAATTCTAATGCCGTTTACAGTACGACTATGGTATCGGGGCAATAACCTCCCGTAACTTCGGCTTTTCCTTGTATTTCTCTTCCAGGTTTGCCGCTCTTTCCAGGTTCACGTAATCCCTGCTCTGGAAAGAGTAGGTGAAATTGGTATGTATATCGTAGTTGCTCTGGAGCAGGGCGTAGGTGTCCTCGGTTATTACCAGTTCCTCATCAGTGGGAATTACGAATATCTTGACCCTTGAGCCTTCAGCGGAGATCAGTGTTTCGCCGTCCCTGGTCCTGGATATGTGATTTTTCCTGTTGTCAAGCTTGATACCCAGTTCTTCCATACCTGTGAGCGCTGCTTCTCTTAAAATGGGTCCCCGCTCGCCAACACCGGCGGTAAATACGATAGCGTCAACACGGTTCAACACCGCTGAGTAGGCGCCGATATATTTTCTCAAACGGTAGGCCTCAATGTCTATGGCCAGTTGAGCGCGCTCATCGCCCTTTTCAGCGGCAATCTCGATATCCCTGCGGTCCGTGTATTGACCGGTTATGCCAAGCACGCCGCTCTTCTTATTGAGCATGTTCTCCACCTCTTTTGCTGTGAGGTTTTCCTTCTCCATCATGAAATTTATAATTGCCCCGTCGTGGTCGCCGGCGCGGGTTCCCATGACCAGGCCTTCCAGGGGCGTCAGGCCCATGGAAGTATCTACTGAAACCCCATTGCGTATGGCATTAGCGCTCGCCCCATTGCCGATGTGCAGACAGATCAGATTGGTCTTGAAAGGATCCTGGCCCAGCAGGACTGCGGCTCTTTTTGCTACATAGAGAAAGGAGGTGCCGTGGAAACCGTAGCGCCGCACTCCATGCTTTTCATACCACTCATAGGGTAGGGCATAGATAAAAGCCTGTCCGGGCATTGTCTGATGCCAGGCCGTATCCATAACAGCGCAGTGGGGAACATTTGACATAATCTCCCTGGCTGCCTCTATGCCAATAATATTGGGGGGATTATGCAGAGGGGCAAGGTAGGCAAGCTCTTTAAAAGTCTTTAGAGCCTCATCAGTGATAACAACTGATTTAGCGAACTTCTCACCTCCATGCACCATTCGATGACCCACGGCTTTGATCTCATCCGCCTTTTTAATTGCCCCCACCTCGGGGTCCAGCAGGGTTTTCATAACCAGTTCTATAGCTATTTTATGATTTGGGCAGTCATGTTCAATCGTGATATTGCCCCTGCCTTTGGCATAGTGCTTGATAAAAGAACCACTGAGAGTGACCCGCTCAACCAATCCTCTGGCCAGGACCTCTTTAGAGTCCCAGCGGTAGAGCTGATATTTCAAGGAAGAGCTTCCGCAGTTAAGCGTGAGAATATCCATTCAAACCTCCTTTTGTATTGTTTTAATTATTTATTTATATGGATAGCTTATCTTAGAAAATGAAGAGTGATCTGTCAATAAAATAATGTTTGAAATTTAAAATGAAAAAACGGCAATTGTAAATTAATGTAAATCAGGGTGGTTGACCGGAGCCTGAAATGATCAGGCTATGAGGTTGGTTCGTTTCTTGCTTTATTATTAAAGTGAACAAAGGCCTGAGCCTCTGGCTGTTTCTCTATTTTATTCTATTCAATCAAGGCGTGACGGCCCAGGATTTTAAAGCGCAGATTAAGAGTGAGCTGGAAGATCTGCAGTTTTTTAAAAACCGCTGCCAGGCACAATGGGCGGGTTACCGCCTGCTCCTGATTCAGGAACAGGAAAAAACTGAACCCATCGATATGAGGGTGGGTTTTTCCACTCCCCATATTACCTGGGGACCCTTGAGCCATTTTGGCCTGGCCAGAATGGTGTTAAATCCACTGGGTTACTCCCCCCGGCAGCACTGTTTTTACCGAAAAGTCAGGCTTTCGCCTGGATTGCAGTTTCAGCGGCGGCAGCCGCCTGGGTTGTGTTATTGAACCATTGCCGGACAGATTGGGGCTTTTTCTCTGGGAAGGGGAGGGGTTGCCGTCAAAGGTCGGTGCATTTGCAGCCTTGAGCCCGGTAAGCCGCTTGCAGCTAGAGAGTATCATCCTGACCATGGCTACCGGCGGTTATCTGGCGGAGCCCCATTCAGATCAATGGTTCAGTGAGAGAGCGCCCTTTCCGGGAGGCCGGCTCCACCACCTGGGGGGAAGGGTTAATTGGCAGACACCCCTGCTGCACATTTACGCCTCCCTGGCGGCCTGTGGAGGTGAACGTGTGATACCCGGTTATTTTGTTAATCTTGATCTGCGGCTGCAGAACCGCTTTTTTCCTTTAGAATTACTGGGAAGCTACTGTTCAGCTGATTACTTTACCCCTGATGGTGAAATGATCGATGACTGGCTCAGGTTCGGGGCAGAGTCAGAATATTCCCTGTCCCGGTCAGCAGTAATCATCTTGACCTACCAGCGAAAGATATTACATGGTCTTCATGACCGTAGATATCTGCCGGGCTGGGAAAGTCTCGGCTTCAGTGCGGCGAAGGAATTCAAGCCGTGGCAAGAGGCAATGATAACTGTCGAATCAGCGGCAACAGGGAAAATTGATTATGACGAATACGGAGTAAAAGAGAAAAGCCTGGCCTGTGAAACAGCTGTTGGTTTTTCTGTTGATGGTAGGGAGTTCAGCGGCTGTTTTGCCGGCGAGTGGGGTGAAGAAGAGCTGCCGGAAAAGAAACTCTACCTGAAGGGCAGCCGCCGGAGTGAAAATACATTTTTCGCTTTGGAGTGGCGCACTTTTTTTACAGAGGCTGTCAGCCATTCGCTGCTTCTGGAAATGGAAGCCAAGGGATCTTCTAAGGCAGGTTCAACCACTGCCGGCAGCAGGCGTTTCTATATAAAAGGCGGTATTGAGAAGCTGCCGGCTAAAGAATGGCGGTTTTTAATAACCGGGCCTTTCCCCTTTGATAATTTTTTCTTAGAAATAGGTTGGGAAGCGGAGAATTGAGTCAGTTGATTTTGAGCAGGAATTTAGCTGTTTCAAAATAAATAGTCAATCCCGACACATCAATTATCGTGGCCATTAATGGTCCGGCCATTACGGCCGGATCCTTTCCCAGCCGGTCAATAATTATCGGGGCCATGGTGCCCACCATGGTGGCGATAATTACCACAAAGGTCATGGCCAGACCCACGGCCGCAGCTTCATCTAAGGAAATATAGGGCGGAAAAAACATTGAGCGGCCGATTGTCAGCAGGCCCAAAGTCAGACCGATTGTGGTTCCTACTAGAATTTCTTTTATAAGAATACGCCGGAGATCACGAAACCGGATCTCGCCGGTGGCCAGTCCGCGGATCATCAGGGTGGCTGATTGGGTGCCGGAGTTGCCGCCGGTGCCGGTAACAATTGGTATAAAAAAGGCCAGAACCACAGCTGTCTGAAGCAGAGTCTGGTAATGGGCAATAACATTGGTGGTAATGGTGGCCGCCATAAGCAGAATAATGAGCCAGGGAATTCTTTTCTTTACTAAAGCGAAGATCGAACTCTCGAGGTAGGGATCGGTACTTCCCCCCATAGCGCCCATTTTGTAAATGTCTTCGGTCTGTTCTTCCCGGATAACGTCGATGATATCGTCAAAGGTGATAATACCGAGCAACCGGTGATAGTGGTCAACAACCGGCAGAGCCAGAAGATCATAGGTTTCCAGAATAACGGCAGCCTCTTCCCGGTCTGTATTGTCAAATACCGAAGTGACATTCTTGACCATAATATTTTCAATCAATTCTTCATTTTCTGCGGCCAGGATATCACGAAGGGAGACAACGCCTATGAGCCTTTGGAGCTGATCCAGGATATAGATATAATAGATGGTTTCAATACTGGCTACACTCTTCCTGACCCAGGTTAAAGCCTGGGCAACAGTCAGGGAGGAGCGCAGGGCCAGGTAGCGGGGAGTCATCAGGCCGGCTGCATCATCTTCATCAAACTTCAGCAGGAACTGGGTCTCCCTCTTTGCCTCTTCACCCAGGGCA
>Ga0114923_10001241_pt1 | contig 18002 bp, 52 predicted proteins | sample SumtaG_FD_89578 | JGI IMG/M metagenome (GOLD analysis project Ga0114923, IMG submission 89578) | Deep subsurface microbial communities from Indian Ocean to uncover new lineages of life (NeLLi) - Sumatra_00157 metaG | ecosystem: Environmental > Aquatic > Marine > Oceanic > Sediment | place: near...
CATGATATAATATTTTGGAGAGGAATAAAACGGTTTGGTGAACGCATTAGTAAAAGATGAAACCAGGTAAAACAATATATGATAGTACCATCGATAGGACATATCGTACGAGATTAATATACAGGTATGATGATCATTATAATCGCGACGCCCATATAATTTGGTTATCATTCCCTGGTCTAGATCAGATGGAATATTATTCAAATTCTGAAGGGAATATGTTTGGTGAATTTGTGATAATAGGCCGAGAACATTGTGAAAAACATAACATTAAATTTTAATTATTAGTTAATCGCTTGGTTATATGATATATTATTACTACCTTTATTGTATTAATTAAACCAAATAACCAATGAAACAAATAACAGAAGCGATTAAGTCACTTGAGCCAGATCAGCTGATAAGATTCATTAGCTGGATATATGATCAAGGCCGGGAAAGCGGTAGTACACATGATGTAGTGTTTGGAGATATATCTGATACTTTCGAGGAGTGGTATAATACTACTAATAAGAAGGTTATACTGGACCAGATTAATAAATTTAAAACCAAGTAGATATGAATAAGAAAAACATATTTGAAGAAATGGCCTTAGGGATGTTTAAAGGAATAGCTATAGGCCTTATTATTGTTGCTCTATATCATATTATAATGATATTAACTCACTAACAATGAGCAAGTGTAACCATAATAGTTTAAAGTATTGTGATCTAGTTGCAATAGGTACTCGCGGTCCCGCTCATGCGTATATTTGTATTCATTGTAGTAAAGAAGTAAAATTTGATTCAATTGCAGTAGACAAGCATATATATTTTCCCGGGAAAGTTATTGATACACATATCTACCGCCGCGAATTAACTAAGTTTGGCGAAAAATTAAGAATAATAGATGGGCAAGTGTAATCATCCATACGTAGAAGATAGTAGATGTATGATATGTGATAATACATATGATACCGTACGCGCCAATCAATATTATAAGTTTATTGGAATGCATAGTACCACAGAAGAATATTATTTGGGTAATATGGTATTCGGTGAATGTATAGAATATAATGTTAAGAAACTGTAACCATATAAATATAAGACGGCCGGGCCTGAAAAAATACTACTGTATCGATTGCAATGAAGAAGTCAGTAAATATTATATTTCGGTTGCGCACAGATTACATGTTCCTACTGGTGATATGTATTATAAAAGCGGTAGTGATACGTTATTTGGTGAATATATAGAAATTAAGAATGGGTAAGTGTGATCACCCATATATCAAAATAACATCAGTGCCAGGATCCATGGATCTCAAGCAATGTTTAACATGTATGAAAGAACATGTTTTAGCAGGTCCTGCAGAATTAATATACTCATACCGTGGAGAAATGTATTATAAAAACGGCGGGTCTATAGCATTTGGTGAAGTTATAACATATAAAGAAGATGGAGAATTGTAACCACCATAATATTAAAGTTATTTCAGTCCCAGATAATTATGAATATTATTGTACTGAATGTAATAAGAGAGTCAATAGTATGACAGCCACAAACGCCTATATATTATATGAGGACAATATGGAAACCTACTATATAGACGGCGGTGCTACCATATTTGGTGAAAGATTAATAGTGCCTGAGTGAGTAAATGTAACCATCCATATATAAAAATAGCTAAAGGAGCTAGCGGTAATTATGCAACACATTGTTTAGTATGTATGAAAGAAGAAGTTTCGCGTATGGATGCAGAAGTGGTATACGGTATAGACGCTACAATGTATTATAAAAACGGTGGTGACATGCTATTTGGTGAATATATACGTCATGATGGAAATGAATAACTGTAAACATACACATATAAAAATAATATCACCCTACGGCGGTGAAATTTGCTGGTGTATAAATTGCGATAAACAAGTTATATATACTGAAGTTATCGTTAACGCTCACTTAATATTGTATTCGAATTTACATATATATTATAGAGACGGTGATAGTAGATTCGGAGAAAAAATTGCAATATATGGGTAAGTGTATACACCCACATATTGTAATTAAGACTGACGTATCCGGGATGTGTTTAACATGTAGCTCAAAAACGCCAACTCGAATATCAAACCAAGCCATTCTGTATATAAACTCAGAGTTTGAAATATACCGATATTTTAACATAGAAGGTAGACGATTTGGAGAAGTAATACGATGTTATAATGAATAAATGTAAACACGAGCATATAAGAAATGTATCAACAATACTAGGAGATGGATACAACGTTTGTACCAAATGCAATAAATCTCTAAGTTGGTGGGGCGATCATTTATATATAGGCCTCCGATCACAAACCGCTGTATATAAAGATGAGCTGTGGGAGTATTTTTGTATTGATAACGTTGCATTTGGTGAGTATATAATTCATGTTGGATATAAAGAATAACCTTTCTTTATAGTTGCTTGGTCATTAATTATATTATACTTACCTTTATTGAAAATCTAAAATTATGAACAGTCGATTAAAACGTAATTTAATAATTTGGTTAATATATAGTGCGGTGTGCTATGCTATTTTACTTCCAATTGGAATATACATCACAGGAATTTCTATATCATTATTAATGGGATTCTTCTTCGGCATACTTAACGACATACTTACTCAACTCCGAAAGGCGAATGGAGAAAAGTTTGGTAGCTCTGATCGCAAAAAGCCAGTAGAACCAATATTACCAGGAACCGTTACGAAAAGGGCAGCTAAAATGGAAAAATGGTCACAAAGGAACATTACTGATATATTGAATACAGTTAAATCCGATCTAAAGCACCAAGAGCCGGAAAGAAGGAAAGTTAATGATAAAAACATTAAACGTGATTTATATATGCATGTCATTAGAGATTTATATTCTGATAGAGGGTTTTTATTACATGAGAAAGAAAAGGATTCTGGTAAAGAAGGATGCTTTGTTAAGGGATATGTAAGAGATGTTTGGTCTTATTTAGATGAGGCATATGATTTGATTCACGATCAAAGCTTTACTGATGATGAGCAATTGTAAGCATTCCCATATAGAATCCATATCTGATGACAAGGGAAGCTCTAACCTTTTTACGTGCATTACGTGTGATAGAATGTTTAACTGGGCCAGGGATAAAATATATGATGTTAATGATATACAAATCACAGAAAAAAGTGTTTGGAGTGGCCGGCAAAAAAGATGGGAATATTATAAGCACCTAGGTAACGATTTTGGTGAATATATCGAAGTAAGTACATAATGAAACCAAGCTTGGTTTTTTGATTTATTAATATTACCTTTATTCGGAAATCTATAATATGACAAGAGAGGAACAAGTAATAGAAAATGCTGAAGCTATAAGAGAACATTCTGAAAAAGATACTCAATTTAATAATAACGAAGAGCTTATTACTTATTTAGATGAGTATTTTATATTGTTTCAAAAACATGCAGAACTTATGGATGATATATATTACAGTATATATTATAATGGTAAAGCAGAAGGTGTTATGGAAGCTATAAAAGCATTACAAAAATTATCATTATAATGAGTAACTGTAAACATACTACTATAATTATATTTTCTACTACAAGAAGAGTCATATGTGCCTATTGTCATGAAGTAGAGCAAAGAGAATCCGAAAATGTTTATGGAAATTTGAACTTGATTCGCTGCGGACAAAATATAACATTTGTTAGAAAAGATGGAGGAACAGAAGTAGGGTATAAACCAGAAGATACACGGCTGCCTTTCGGAGAATGTTTAACAGAAAAGTATCTACCGTAATGGATAATACATTTAAAATTAATAGCGATAAAAGCGAAGTATGGATGTTTAATAAAGATGATCTAGTGCATTTTTCAGCTCTTAATGGTGTTTATATAGCAATGGAATATTTTTATCGGCCTGATATGACTGAATTTGGGGAACATATTGAAGTGTTTGAATGATGAGTAAACCAAGAAATACTATATATCCTAGTACCAGTTATTTCTCAAATAATTATGCAGAGTATAGATACAGTAATAGCTTTATTGCTGATATATGTAAAATTGTTACAGGCCCCAGGCCTTCTTTTATAATGTGGTATCGCGATAAACACATGAGACCATTTGGAGAAGTTATCCGGTAATTACTTGGTTATATGATTTATTAATACTATTTTTATCCAAAATATATATTATGCAAAAATATAAAGGAACAATAGAAACTAAATTTTGGTGGATAATACCATTTTTATTTGCATGGAGCGTATCTAATGTTAATAATGATGCTAGGGTATATACATTTCACATAACACCGTGGTTTGATATTGGGTTTAACCTAAGATCTACTAAAAAATGAGTAACTGTAACCACAATCATATTATTATAAAAGATCATGGATTTACATGTCGGACATGTAAATGCAGAATTACCAATATGGCAAAAAATAGACCACACACCGTATACGGGCGTATATCGGATTATTTTATGGACATTAATGCTGAGTTCGGTGAATGTATAACGGTATATGATGAATAATTGTAAACACCCACATATTATATCTTTACCAGGTGCAGTTAATTGGCACTGTGCTGATTGTAAAAAGTCAACAGTACAATGGCCAGAATCATATGTATTACATAATGAATCCAAACTAGTTACATATTCTACTTTTGTAGTTAGTGGACATATATTTGGTGAAAGACTTATAACAGGTGAGTAATTGTAAACACAAACATGTCGAATATTCGGATAATATGGTATACTATATATGTTTGACTTGTAACAAAGAGATAAAATTGACTCCAATGGCAATGGATAGACATGTACGGTTTGATGCATTTGGTGATATTGAAGATATATACCGCCGCGGGGATCTTACGTTTGGTGAGGGGATTATAATTCCAAGAAAGGAGAGCCCATCATGATAGTAGATCAAGGCGAACATTATACTAAATATGATGACGGTACTACAGTATGGATGTGGAAAGAAGAAGGGCTAAGGCATCAACGCGTCGATTTACTGGCTTTAGAGTATTACAGGATCCAGAATCTAGTTCTATTTGGTGAATATATTAGAGTACTTAAATGATGAAACTAACAAAAACAATATATGATAGTGTCGGGGAAGTAGATAGCCATGGTAATATATTCTATTATTATGATTTAGATAATTTTGACCGGGAGGATATATACAATGATATATGTAGACTATGGCGCGGTGATAATTTTGAATTTCTAGAACAATATTGTGATATCCACGGCACCTCATTTGGTGAATTTATAATAATAGAAAAATGAAAACTATACTCAACTGGATAAAATGTAATCTTTTAGCCTTTCATAATTGGACATGTAAAGCTAACGAAGGAATTGATCCACTACCAGGAGAAGATTTCTGGGTGTATGCAATAATGTATTGTAAGGATTGTAATAAAATATCAGATCTTAGTAAAAAGGAGTTGGACAAACCTAAAAATACTATTATTGATAGCGTCCTTATAAATAGCGAAGAGGGACTATGTTATAAATATTCTAGAGATGCATATTGGTGGTGGTATCCTATTAAAAAGCCTTTTCTCGATGGTGGTAGAGGTAGTTACGGTTATTATATGAATGAAAAAGGCCAATATTTTGGTGAGTTTTTAGTATTACCCACAGGATGAGTAAAACAATATACAATAGTAAGAGAATAGACGATGGAAGAAATGGTGATATAGTTTATTATCTATATGATGGTAATGAACCATCTACAATGAAAGATATATGCCAAATACGCGAAAATCGTAGCACGTGGTTTCCTTTAGAATACTATATGGACAAAAATTGTAATTTCTTTGGGGAGGTTATAAGGTGATAATTAGATTTGGATATATGAATTATTACTTCTACCTTTACAGCCTAAATACTTTAAATCATGATCAAACTCCCATTAAGCAAAAGAGAAGTAATGTTATTAATAATTTTTACCATTATGGGTCTTACTGCAATAATTTGGGGACTAATTAATTAATAATTTATTATGGAAATATTAGGCGCAATGATTTTTTTAATATTAGCTTTTGTTGGATCAGTAGCTGGATTACAATATTTAGGTAGAAACAACAAATGGGTAAGTATATATGAATGTACATGTGGTTATAAGATAGAAAATGGTGTAGGCAAATGGGACACCGAATTCTTTTTGGAAGATGTATGCCCAATTTGTGGTGAAGGCAAATCACAGTTTGATAAAAAGGGAATAGCTCAAATAAAAGTAAAGTGGTTTAAAGAACACTATGAGTATAAAAAAGACAATATTTAACAGCGTTATAGTATCAATGGGAGCTGGCAGGCGTTATAAATATAGTGGTTCTCCTAATGCCATTGTTGCCAATAACACCGATACATGTATAGTATGGGATGATAACGACCAAGGATTTTTACAGTATTATTTAGATCCCATAGGTAGATTTTTTGGTGAAATGTTAGAACAATAAACAATTAAAATGAAACAAATTACAGACGAAAATATCAGAAAATTCATATTAGGTTTGAAACCAAAGTTTTTTAACTTTCTTGTAAAAACAAAGCTAAAACTAACAATATTTCTAGGAGAAATATATTTACTTCTTTTGAAGGGCCTCCTAAGATTGATTTTATGGGGGAAAAAGGAAAAGAAGATGAACAACATGGACATACTTAATGTTGTATTATTTTCTGCTAACGTCTTATTATTTCTTACTGGTGATACTGGTATGCGGTGGTTAAACCTAGCAGCTGCTGCGTTCATGGCCGTTGTGTGGGTTTGGATATGGCACATGAAACGAAAAGAAGAATATTAATTACAAACAAAAAATAAACTTATGGCACAAATAGATAGCATGCAATTGAATATGAACTCTCGTACAGATAATGCGAATAAAGTAAAAGAAATAGTTCTAGAACAATTACGCAAAGATGAGCGCATTACTGAAGAACAAATGCTTGAGTATGCAGAGAAATGGCAAGTAATCATTATTAAAGCAGGATGGTTTAAGAGGTGGATGAATGTCTTTCATAAGGACATGTCTAGTGATGATTATTGTTTTAAATTTGTTAGATTCGAAGACTAATATATGTCTAATTGCCCACATAATGAAATAGATCTTTACGCCAATGATGGACTTGAATTTACAGAGATTTGTTTATTATGTAAAAAAGAGCAAAAAGGATTAGATTGGTGGGTTAAAGCTAACTATAGAAAAGACAATTCCACTGGACGTTTAGCTAGAGAATGGTACACAACCGATCATCGTATTAATTTTGGTGAATATATCGAATATACATTATATGAATGAATGCAAACACATACATCTAACAATTGTTAGTGATAGAGCTATTGAAGGCATTATAGTTACATGTAATAATTGTAATCATTTTGAATGTTTTAAAAATGGTATAGGCCCGGTAGAAATATTAACCAATGCAGAATATCTGACACATATTTCTCCTAATAAAACATCAACGGATGAAGGCGGTCACATAACTATAGCATATAAAACGCCTAATAGTATAGCAAATGTTTTTGGTGAATCAATTAAGCATATATATGAGTAAGTGTAATCATGAAAGTGTTCAAGTAGAGCGTGGAAAGAACTATAGTTATGATTATCGTATTTATAAGCTGACATGCTTAATTTGTCAACATAATACTGAAGCAACCAGTGCAGCACTGCCAATGTGGGATAAAGCTAACATGCGAAGGGACATGTCAATGGGCAAAATTTCATGTGAGCACTACCGATTGGATAACACCGAATCGTTTGGAGAATCTATAAAATATTATTATTGAAAAATCCTTGTAAACATAAAAACCTATTGCAGGATCGTGGTATTTTTGAATATAGCTGCATTGATTGTAAGGTAGAACTTTCAACTAGTATGTCTGCAGGATTTACAAGGGTTTGCTGGCCTGGTGGTGATATACTAGAATTATATTACATAACAAATACTGCTACTAGATTTGGTGAATTAATTTATATTAATACTTGAATATTTGAATTCTTTTACATACCTTTATTCTAAAAACCAATTATTATGGCACACTTATTTTATTTTTTCGGAGTAATATTATTTTTATTGGAAATAATGGTTCTATTTAATGTTAAAAAAGTTGAATCAGGAATCAAGAATTTTAAACAACGCGTTAAAGAAGAAGGAAGTGAAAACTTGGAGAAAATAATGTCTAAGGATATGGCATTATATATGATCCTGAATACTCTATACATGTTTTGGGCGGTAATGGGTCTTTTGTTTACATCCCAACGGCTCCTTTTTCTATTTCTATTTATAATTAGTTTTGTTACAGATTACATAAAGAAGCATTCAGATGAAAAGCATCATATTAATATTCGCACATTTGATGCTCTTATATGTTTATGTATTCTTGGAACATTGATATCTAATCACTTTCATTAATTTACTAAAACATTTGGTTCTTATTCATATAATTACTATCTTTATAAATATTAGTTAACCAAAACCGAATATTATGATGAACGCTTATATACAAGATTTATTGGATAGCCGATTTGATTTGGAAATAGAAGAGGCGCCTATGGAGGAATGTAGCGAAGGCCTCGATACTAGTTTATTAGACCACCAAAACAATCTCGAATATGTGTCCTGAACAAAGATGTCAAAAACTACACGACTTATCTAAATTATTAGTTACTTATTTAGAAGAGGTAACTGTTGTTAAAGATCTAGATTCTCATGAAACCAGAAATATGATTGTAAGAATGGCTAAAGAAGAATTAAATGATCCGATGTGGAATAGTGTACAACAAACCTGGGGTAAAAACGACCAACAATGGGGAGAATAAATATACCTATTACATATAAAAACTATAACTTGGAATATTGGGTTGGTAGTAAACATGTTGAGACATGTCTTTATAACGTTAGATATGCAGTAGCAAAGGGAGTAAAGAGTAACCTTGAAAAAGAAACCAAATACCAATCAGGTACTATTAGAATAGAATTAATAAAATGAGTAATTCTACAGTTATAACATTCTTGATAATTTGTTTTATAATCGGAATTAGTATCGGAAGTTATATCGTTATACCATTTTTAAAAACCATATTATAATGAAAAACCAACCAACAAAACCTGTACATATTAAAATCCTTAATATGCGTTATTCATCTACATATGATTTTGCGTGGAACTCAAATTGTAGACTTGATAAACTAGTATATGCTATCAGGTTTAAAAATGAAGTTCATAGAGAAATAATATTTAACCCAAAATTCAAAATAAACCCAAATTAAAATGATTATAGATAACATATATGAATTAATAATGGATACATGTAATCTATTTTTAGATAATGCATCATCTAAATGTTGCAATGCATCAATTGTTCTTCCCAACTATTGCACTGATTGTGGGGATGAGTGCACAGTTAAAAAGGATGAAAAATAATTGTAAACATAATCATTTAGTAACCAATGACGATAATCGATTATCTTGGTTTAAATGTATGAACTGTGGAACCCACACTAGTGTAACACCAAATTCCTCAATCAAAATGTCATGGAATTATTATTATTATAATTCAACCAATCACCTTTTTGGTGAACGGCTAGAAACAGACAAAGAAGGTGAACTATAGAAATCAAATAATTTACGAACCAAAAATAGTTCACGAGAAAGTAAAAGAAATGGATGGATGGGAACTAGCGATTACAAAATGGGAAAAATGTCTTTCATTTCAGAATGATAATGATATTAGATTTGGAGAGTTTATTTATACTGGAGAATATACTAAAAAGTAATTATGTCATCACATTGTAAACACGGATATTTCGAATTTGTTGAAAAAACTCAAGGAAGTTATAAACCAAAATGTATGTTATGTGGGCAATTTGTTTTAAAGGCAGCGCGTATAACTTACCCCGGGCCACATTATATAAAAAATGGTAACGATGAAATGTTTTATGTATATAATGCCCTATTTGGAGAATATATAGAACCTAAAGGGCCGTGGATAGAATAAAAATGAAAATAATTACAGAAAGATTTGGATATATGAAACATTATACTTAACTTTAGGTTATTAATTATTTATTATTTAACCAAAAACTTATAAATATATGGACGTTAAAAAATCATATTACGTTGACGGTGTCGAATTTGATACCATGGACGACTTTCTTAGGATTGTCAAATGTGATGATGAAGAGTTTCCAATGGAGCTAATCATCAAAAGCTTTGATAAGCCTAATAGTAAGTATGCCACTTCTATCGACAAAATGAAAAAAATGTACGAGAAGGCAAAACTTATGACGGCTAAGGACGCCTTAAAATTTCCTAATATGGAGCAGCGAATGGTAGCCATTAAATATGCTGGTCCTGAAAAAATTGTTACCGAGTTGGGTGGCAAGTTAATTAGTTCGGAGACAGTATCCAAAACTCATAAAAGATTGACACCTAAAAAGTCAGTTAAACTTGATGGTGTTAAACCAGCTGGTTATGAAGTTCTTTTGGAGGATATGTTTGATGATGAGCCTGTTACCTTCGATGACAAATACGATCTATATAAAATAGATAAGAAGAAGTTGGAAACAGATGAAGATGTATTCATCTTACATTGCGTTTGTCCGTCAACAGGAAGAAATTATCATATTTTTATCGAACCAAAGTATGCAACCAAAGCGATTGACGCGGTTGCCTCTACTTTAAGAGATAAAGAAGGATCACCGTTATCCAGAGCAGAATATCTGGAAATGGAATGTGAGTCCTAAAAAAGAATCACTTTTGTTAATATTGACAAAATTTTTTATATTTATTCATTCATCATAAAATCATAATATTATGAAAATTTATGCAAGACACGGTGACATTCCGGTTTATAGAATCGATAACGATTCAACCACCAAAGGCACAGAAGTTAAGAAGCTTATTGTTGCTGAAGGTGAGGTAACTGGTCACCATCATGAAGTTATCCCTTTCAAGGGTGGCAAAGTTGAAGTTCTTGATGCTGATGAGCAAGTTGATAAGTTGTTAGACGAAATCAACAGAGACAGCAAAGACTCTACAATTGTTAGAGTTACTGGTAAAGCTGGTTTAGTTCATCAAGAGCACGGGACTATTGAATTACCTGAGGGCACTTATGTGTTCACCAGACAAATTCAATATGATCCTTTCAGCAAGATCATCGAAAGAGTAAGGGACTAATTTTTGGTTAGATGAAAATCCCGCATTATGCGGGATTTTTTTTACCTATTAATATAAGAATACAACCTAAACATATGAAACAACTATTACTATTAACATCAATTCTATTCCTATTTACTTTTTGTAATACATCAAGTAATAATCATGACGGAATATTCCTTCGTTCGAATTTCGAAGGCCCAGGACAAGCAATAAGAGTATCTAATGATAGTTTATATTACTATGATTCCTCGAATAAGTTTTTCTCTGGAACAATACATCAAACAAACGAATATACTTATAAAGGCGATAAATGGTTCAGATATTCATTCTCGGCTCCTACTAAAACCACTTTCTGGCATAATTCTTCCAGTGATTATTGGGTTAGTAGAGTTTGTCGAAATGGAGATGAAAATGTAGCATTATATGACCCGGAATTGGAATATCCACTAAAAGATGGATACAGAGCAATGTTGTGTGCTGAATGTATATGTGGACGATATCCAACGATATTTAGCCGTAATGAAACGGTATCAGATCATATATTCTTTTCATACGCACCAAAGAAGTAAATTATGATAGAGATACTAATAGGGGTGTTAATTGTATCTGTATTTTTTAATTACATGTTTTATAAGATGTATACTAGCGCTAGGAAAGAGTCAGTAGATTGGTTTGATAGGTACGCTAGATGTAGCAAACAATTTGAAAAATTAAGCAAAAGAACATCAGAATGAGATTAATACTTATTATAACATTTTTACTTACATCACTTGGAGGATTTACTCAAATCACCAAATCAGATTTTAAAAAAATATTCAAACGCGGGGAAACACAATTAATTGCACCACATGTAACTGAAACAGTTAAGTTGGATGTAATCGCTCTTCCAGCATTTATGGGTCATACTACACTCCCGGCAGAAAGCATACCAAAGATATTAAATAGTTTTATTACCGGTACCGGAAAGTTCGCTATTAATGTATTTAACTCAGAGAACATTGAAGTTACCTATCAAACTAATAATAGAAGAACCATTTTTATTCTAGAATTAAAGGATGATAAAATATATTATATAACAATAATTGACAAAAAATATTTCGATGACATATAAGATAGTAGGAACAGAATGGAGAACATCCAATAAAACCGTTGGAATCGTAGCTATAGAAACTGATTTAGGTGGTTGGAAGGCATATATCGGAGTCCCAGACGGCGAGGATGAAGATGCTGATATAGCAGCAATAGCTGCATTTGGAGCAAAATTGAACAAACTGGAAGCATTAGCTTTCTTTCCTTATTTAGATAAAAATAAATGCGAAAATAAATGAAAACAATAACATCAGCAATAGTGACAATTTTTTCTTGTATATTTCTTCTCTTCATTTTTGGAGATTTTAGTATAAAGTTTAAAACGGTTGAAGATAATATACGGTACGAAAAAAGTATAAAATTCCATGACGGCGTATTAGTACTCATCACTCATTCATCCAGTGAAACAGAAGTTGATACAACAACTATTACTCCAGAGGCGGAAGAGGAAGAGGAAGAATACGAAGAAGAAGGCTATGAGGAAGATGATAACGACGATTACTATTAACTTTGGTTATCTGATATCTTTTATATACTTTTAGATTCTTATTTATTAACCGCTTAAAAACTTAAAAAACTATGGAAAAAGACGATGTGATCGCTATTGCTGAGCAATTAATAAATGCTGAAAAAGCAGTTGCCGGTTCTCAATTTAAAGATGTTGAGATAACCAGAGAGGGGAATCAAATCATCCTCCCCAATGGTATGGGCTACAACACAGCTATTGAATGGCTAGGCAGAAAAAGAGATGATGAAGAAACTATTGTTAGCATTCATCACGAATTTCCGTGTTTTCCTTTAGAAGGCCTTGTTGCGTTTAAAAAGGCGATGGATAAAATATTTGGTTATGTAGGCCTTAGAACCGATACTACGATGTTTGGTCAAAAGATTCGTCCAGTAATGGTTTCAGTAGAAATAGCTCCAGGAAAATATATGCAAGTACCTTACGGTAAAATTGAACCCCCTACTTTAGAAGGCGGGTATCTTCAAACTGGTATGGATACATATAGTGCCATCCCAAAATTCATACTTGGTGGTGAAGTTAAAAAGAAATTTGAATCTTCTATCAACAAAATAGCTGAAATGATCAGAACGATCATGAAAGAAGATAGTATCTATAAAGGGAAGGCCATCAGAGTAGACTTGGAATTCATGAGGGATCCAGACAAAGAGTTTAACCCAACAGATGATGCTCCTAAATATATGGATCTATCAAAGGTTAGTGAAGACGACTTAATCCTAAAAGAACATACCAAATTATCTTTAGCTACATCAATATTCCTAAGAGTTGAAAAAACCGAGGATTGTGTTAAGCAAGGTATTCCATTAAAACACGGTGTATTACTTATGGGGCCTTATGGTACTGGTAAAACTTTAACCGCCAAGGTATCCGCAGTTAAAGCCGTTGCTAATAATTGGACATTCATATATCTGGAAAATTGCAGGGACTTAGCTAATGCGTTAAGAATGGCCGAGCAATATGCTCCAGCAGTAATATTTGCTGAAGATATAGATAAAGCCGTTGAAGGGAACAGATCAGAGAGCTTAAATAAAATATTAAATACTTTAGATGGTATTGATACGAAATCTAAGCCAATCATAACAGTATTGACAACCAACCATCCTGAAAACATCAATAAAGCCTTTTTAAGAGCTGGACGTATTGATACAGCAATTAGTATGCAAGGGGTTGATGCAAAAGCCGGTATTGAGTTCATCAAGAAATATATGGTGGATGATGCCGGGAAGGACTTATTAATTAAGTCAGTTAACTTTAAGAAAATAGGAGAAGCATTAGATGGTTTAGTACCAGCATTTATAGCTGAGATTATCAATAAAGCTAAAATGCATGCAGTGTATAGACACGGCGCCAATATTGTTGGTAAGGTCACTGATAAAGATATTGTTGTAGCAGCAGAAGCTATTAAGGAACACATCGATATGGTCGAAGAGAATAACACCGATAAGAAGCAACGAAAATTGACAGAAATAACGGAAGAATTGAACGATGTTGTGGGTTAATAATTGCTTATTATTTAAGGAGCGGAGTTAATCCGCTCCTCTTTTTTCATTTTTTATTAATAGGTTATATGCAGATTTACTATCGCCAGGGAGAAGCAATAATGTTTGCTTTAATTAAGCTTAAGTCAACAGCACCAGGAGTATATAGTAATTCATATGTATATTACTTGGCAAATGAAAGAGAAAAAACAATTAGTCAATTAGTTAATTCAATTCAAAGACAACATATAGAGTTTCATACACATATAGTTTCAATCGAAATAAACCCATGGACACTTAAACTACCAAGAACATGATAAAAATTAAACCAGAAGATTATAGTCAAATATGGACACGAAGTTCTTATGGCGAATTAGCATCAAAGCTTTTTATTGATCAATTTAAAATACATCCATGTGAGCATTTAGTAGGATGTGTTATACCAGATCAAGAAATATACAAATATCTGAATAAGGATTGTAAGGAAAAACATTATACATACAGAGGAACCAAGGGAAGTGTGATTGGATTTGTTATAGTAAAGAAGAACGGTCTTATAATATATGGAGAGAATACTAGACCGGAGATGACATATCATGAGAGCAACAAAATTGAAGAAGCTCTTAATACTAGTACTTCTATGATTAATGTGGGTGTCCTTTTTAAATCTGGTGAAGAGGGTAAGGCACAACTAATAATAAACCAAATAGAAAAAATACAGGATAAGTTATCAAAGAAAAAGAATACAGAATCAAACGTTGGTATAATAGTAAACAAATTTAATGACTTTCAGTTACAAAATTTTGATCTTAAAAACGTAAGCAAAACTATTAAGCCAAATTATAATAAAAAAATAGTTGACTTTTTTGGTAAATTAAAGAAGGACCTAGCAGAAGACTATAAAGGATTATTTTTATTTCATGGTCCTCCCGGGACAGGCAAAACATCATTTATAAAAATATTAGCACATAATGTGCCCAATAAACAATTTATATTTGTACCACCCGGAATGGCAGACTTTTTAACTAGCCCACAATTCATTCCTTTTCTAGAAAAGCATAAAAACAGTGTATTAGTTATTGAAGACGGTGAACAGGTAATTGCTTCCAGAGACAGAAGTAATAGTCAAGCAGTGAGCAATTTATTAAATATTACTGATGGTATTTTATCTGATTTCCTAGGTATACAGATTATTTGTACCTTTAATACAGATCAAAAGAATATTGATAAAGCTTTAATGAGAAAAGGTAGAGCCAAGATGATATTAGAATTTGACGATTTAGAGGTAGATAAAGCTAATGCTTTACTTAAAAAACTGAAGCACGATCATACCACAGATGAACCAATGGCACTAGCAGATATATATAATTTTGATGAAGAAGATTTTGAAGATACAGAGCCAGAAAGACAAACAGTAGGATTTAATTTGAGTTAAATAAATTTGGATGTTAGAAGATTATTTCATATATTAATAGTTACTTATGATTAAACAGGACCAATTACTTAAACATACAGATGAATATTCACATAAGAATACTAAGTTCATTTGGAAAGACCAGAAATGGCATTATTTATTTAAAAAGAAGATAAGCGGTGATTATAAGATAGCCTTTTGTGGTTACTATAGTGATGGCGCTGGGTTTCATACATCTCAGCCTTTACAGATAAAGTTATTATCTGAATTAAATAAGGGCAAGGCCAAATTAATATAAAATTGGGACATGTCAAAAATAATAGCAGAAATAGGTTGGAATCATATGGGAAATATGAAACTAGCCGAGACGATGATCAGGGCAGCAGCAAAGAGCGGAGCATGGGCATGTAAATTCCAAATATTTTCTACAGATAGACTTAAACCAGGTCCATGGGATTCAGATGGCCGCAGAAAGATTTACGAAGAAGCACAATTAACACCAGAAAAAGTATCACGTCTTAAGAATATATGTGATGATGAAGGAGTTACATTTTTCGCTTCTGTCTTTTCTATTCCAGATGCTATGATGTTAGTCGAAGTGGATAACACTTATGTTAAAATAGCTTCAGCTGAAAGTAGAAATCACGAACTATTAGATTATGTAAATCAAAATTTTAAAAATATAATCTTATCAACAGGATCATCTACTCTTCAGGAAATAGAAGATAGTATAGCAGTAGTTGACAGATTAAAATCTAGATTATATGTAATGCATTGTGTAGCGACTTATCCATGTCCGCCAGAGGCAGCTAATTTAACTAAGATTGATGTGTTAAAAAGATATAATAATGGATGGGTTGGATTTAGTGATCACTGTGAAGGAATAGAAGTTGCTAAAATATCATTGGAACATGATCCAGTGTTTATTGAAAAACATTTTACGACTAATAGAGAATTACCTGGGAGAGATAATAAGTATAGTATCCTACCACATGAGTTACTTGAACTCACAAACTATATAGAGCTTAGAAAAGAAATAAAGATGTATCGAGGTAGTGATTTTCAGGAAAGTGAAGCGGAAATAAGAGAGATATATTCCGGGAGGTTCGATAAAAGTTAATTATATGGAATGCGAACATAATGTAGTGCATATTAATAATAAATCACATCTAGACTATGGCCGCAAATGTTTGATATGTAATGAAAAAGATTATGATCCTCCTAATAATACAGAAGTTGTCATGTTTATAGACAGAAGTTACGATCAAGTAGAAAAATATTATAAAAAAAGGAATACTAAAATCCGAGGATTAACTGGAGATTTATTCGGAGAAAAAATAACAATTCAAAATGAAAAATAAACACCATCAAATCAACGATATAATTATTATCACAAGCGACTTTCAAGACTTCGCCCATAGCAGATGGGCTAATCTATATGGTCATATATTAAAGACTGGTAGAATTATTGAGATAAGACAAACAGATCAGGGAATAGCATACACAGGAGCATTTCAAGGAGAAACTGACATGTTTGATGTCCTGGAGTATCAATTTGATGCGAATGACAAATTTATAAAGGAAATCAAGGGAAATGAGAAAAAAGATAAAGCTAACAATAACGTTTGAGGAAGAAATTTCGGCTGAATATTGTGATACTATTGCTAAAGTAGCTATACCAAAAGATTACGGAACCACATTATCAGTAAAGGCTCCTAATATAGATAAAGCGGTAGCTAAAAAATTAAAGTCATTAGGATTTAATATTATCAATGAGTAATTGTAAACATAGACACGTAGTTTGGGATGTTGATCAAAGAGCCAAATGTAGAAAATGCGGAAAACAGAGGGTACTTACATTTACAAATCAACATCTAACTACTATAAATTATAAGACAAACTACCGAGGTGAAAAATATTTTGACAGCAATCTTAACAATTTTGGTGAAGTTATAGTAATAATAGATGAACAATAAAATAGTAATATATAGTGCTAACATTGGAGGATATGATCCAATAATTGAACCGGAATATATTTCTGATAATATAGACTATGTATACTTTACTGATAACATCGATCAAAAATCAGACACATGGGACATTAGACACGTTGTTCCATTATATGACGACAATACAAGGACCGCCAGGAAGTATAAAGTACTCCCGCATAGGTTTGTATCAGAATATGATATATCCGTTTGGGTTGATTCCAATTTCCTAATAAAAAGTGATTTAAATGAATTGATCAACGATTCATTACAAGATGCCAATATGGCGGCGTTCAATCATATGAACTGCTTTGATGCTCGCGATTGTATATATAAAGAAG
>Ga0114923_10001242_pt1 | contig 17995 bp, 17 predicted proteins | sample SumtaG_FD_89578 | JGI IMG/M metagenome (GOLD analysis project Ga0114923, IMG submission 89578) | Deep subsurface microbial communities from Indian Ocean to uncover new lineages of life (NeLLi) - Sumatra_00157 metaG | ecosystem: Environmental > Aquatic > Marine > Oceanic > Sediment | place: near...
ATGTTCTATCACCCATCTCAGTGGTCTTCCGAATCTCTCCAAGAAGGTGGTCAACCTGACCTACTACAGGCTTTACAGTAATCTCAGGGTCAACAAGTCCGGTAGGTCTCACAAGCTGTTCTACAATCTGGTTACTGTTCTGTCGAGCGAAGGGACCAGGGGTAGCACTTGTGTAGATCACCTGTTTCATATACTTCTCAAATTCAGGGAACTGGAGTGGTCTATTGTCAATGGCTGAAGGAAGTCTGAATCCAAATTCAACGAGGTTCTTCTTACGAGCTTGGTCTCCATTGTACATCCCGCGAATCTGTGGAACAGTCATATGACTCTCATCAATTATCATCAGGAAGTCATCAGGGAAGTAGTCGAGTAGTGTGTATGGTTTCTCTCCTTTGTTCCTCCCATCAATCCATCTAGAGTAGTTCTCAATACCTTGACACATTCCAGTTTCTCGAAGCATCTCTAGGTCATAGAGGGTTCTGCGTCTAAGACGGTCAGCCTCAACCAACTTACCCTCCTTCTTGAACCATTCAACACGGTCTCGCATCTCCTGTTCAATGTCGGGTAGTACTTCAACAACCTTCTCTTGACGAACTACATGATGTCGTGCCGGATAAAGTTCAATCCATTCTGGTGAGTAGAGTTTTCGTGCAGTTAGTCCTTCCAGTACTGTAAAGCGTTCAATAGTATCACCATCTAGCTCTATTCGAATACTGTTCTCTGAAGCAGAAGGATAGACATCGATCACATCACCTCGAACTCTGAAGACTCCTGGTTTGATGTCCATGTCATTTCGTTCATACTGCATAGCAACGAGCCGCTCTAGAATCTCTCGTCTATCAACCTGTTTTCCTCTTTCAAGATACATTCGGAAGCGGTCATACTCATTCGGGTCCCCGACTCCATAAATACAGGACACGGAAGCAACTACTACGACATCCTTGCGAGACCTCAATGAGTTCGTTGTGGAATGGCGAAGCCGCTCGATCTCTGCATTGATGTCAGCTTCCTTCTCGATGTACATGTCCTTTGATGGAACGTATGCTTCAGGTTGATAGTAATCATAATACGAAACAAAGTACTCTACAGCATTTTCAGGAAAGAACTGCTTGTACTCCGAGGCTAGTTGAGCTGCTAGAGTTTTGTTGTGAGAGATAACAAGAGTGGGTTTCTGTACTGCTTCAATGACATTAGCAACACTGAAGGTTTTACCACTACCTGTGACACCGAGGAGTGTCTGATGTTGGAGACCGCTTTCTAATCCCTCCACTAGTTTTGTAATCGCCTGTGGTTGATCACCAGTGGGTTTGAATGGTGCCTGTAGTTTGAACTCACTCATCTGCTCTAGCCTCATTCGTTCTGGACGGCACACGCCTTACTGCAAGTAACCTTTGTGGTACCTGCCAAGCCTCGACAGTCCTCTTTGATTACACCGGTACTAGGATTTTGTCGAGGATGTCAGTTCGTCCAAATGTATTGATGGAACGGGGGGAGATGGTCGAAACTAACTCAGGTAGTGTCATCGATAAAGTGGTCCTTGACAACCCTCTATTAATCTATGAAGCTCGGAACTTCCGAGAATGAAACAATGTCTTTGAGTTTCAATTTGTGCTAATGCACTAAGTTACAAACCGAAACCACTATAACCCTTATCAAAATCGCGCGCTCGAGTCTGCCGGGAGATTCAAGCACATTGGAGCGCAAGAACACATGACCTCAGATTGCCCAGATGGGTATTGCAAGGAAAAGATACAGGCAGTTGACAACGCAATCGGTTACAAAAAAGATGAGTGGGCAACCCTCCTTCGAGAAACCAGTAATTATGATGATGTGATGCACGCTCTCAAATTTTGTGAAATTTTCAAATTGGAAGCTAAGGTGACTGTTCTAGATGAAGGATTCGCAGTCAATGTCAGAAATGACGTTATACAAGACCTAAGAACAATAGCATCCAAAACATTGGGTTATGAAAACCTATATGATGAGAAGTAAAGCCATCATAGTACGATGACCGAATGGGATTCTGAAGAATGGACGTACGGTGCTAAGGGCTTACTTGATTGGATACATTCTATCAATTCAGAACAATCAATCCTGCTGATGGTTAGGCACTCACATAGAGAGATGCTTCACAATTATCACGATACGATGAATGCAGGTCTAACTGATCTCGGAAAGCGGCTTTCTTGCGAGATGGGAAAACGAATTCCAACAGAGCGTAAAGCACACATCTTTCTCAGTGTGATTCCTCGTTGTTATGAAACTGCAGAGGCAATTAGTGAGGGATTCACACAACGTGGTGGAGAAGTCATTGACATGGACCCACTTCCAACGCTCGTTGGTCCAGAATATACCGATAGAGATGTCTGGATAAATCTAAACTCAAACGGGGATAACGTTACGGAATTTGTCAACAAGTGGGCAGATAATGAGTTCGTAGGTATCGAGCCATTCAACGAATTCAGCATTCGACTAATGGATGATACAATGAAACGGTTGCTTTCTGTAAAAGACAATACTATGCACATTCATGTGACACATGATCTAGCCATGATGTGCACCAAGAGAATCCTGTTTGATAGACCCCTAACTAGAGATGATAGAGTTCCGTATTTGGGAGGATTAGGAATAACTCTGAAGAATGGAGTACCAATTCTTTTTGCAGCCGGAACAACAACCACTCCTGATTCAACTCTCTACTAAGGCTTCAATTCTCCACTGGCATTATTAGAAAACCAGACCCATTCATCAAACCGCGAATATTTGTTCTCCCATAACCCTATTTGGATTCAAGAGAAAACTGAAACCGTGGCGGAGAATATTGAAGTCCGTAGATATTATCTTTGATAACAGGCGAGTTCTTCCAGGGGAAACACTTACTGGAAATGTGATTGTGGAAACTGACGAAGCGTTTGAGTGTAATCGTGTAGTACTGAAGGTCGTAAGTAAAGAACGTACAGAAGTTGGGTCGGGAAAACATCGACGTGTTGATACAAAGATACTTGTTTCACGCGTTTTCAAAATTAGTGAAGGAGGAACCATACCGACAGGAACTACTTCAATTCCATTCTCTTTCGATCTACCTCGAGGTCTTCCACCATCTTACGACGGATATTATGGTTGGATCAGACATACAGTGGAAGGTGTCGTAGAGGTAGATTGGGCTATCGATCCCAAGATGACTATGGAGTATCGAGTTATCCAGCATAGACCTCCGCATAGGCCAGTAACTGTTGATACAACGGCAATTTCAGAAACCGAAGAGGGCTTGCATATCAAGCTTGACGAAGATTGTGTGAGAATGGATTCGGGAATCCTTGTTCGATTCAAAGTTGACAATCGGGAACGGATGAAAGCTGTCAGGTTTGATATTATGAAACGGGAAGACTCGAAATGTGGCAGGCGTACTATGAAGAATGAAAGGTCCGTACGAAGAAAATACCACGAATTGAATCCGGATGACTGGGGCAGATGGAAAGAAATGAAGTTTGGTGAGGAATGGCAATATCACATACCCTTCCAATCACAGTTATTCAGCATCTCGTACTATATTCAGGTCACTCTGGAAATTGGGTGGGGACTTGATCCAGAAATCAAAATTCCAGTGAGCATATCCGATAGTGCACAGGAAGGAGATGTACTTGATGATATTGCGATGGACTTGGGACTCGATGATTGGTAAAAGATGAGAATTCAATCCTACGGAAAGTCACTCAAGTAGTGGTCAGGTCTTCATCAAAGAAGTGCTGAAGGGGTAGAGTTACACCGTATTGTGCGACGTACTTTGAATTACATTCAGTTCTAGGCGGAAAACTAGGATGTTTCAACATTGAATACAAAATTCGCATTGGCGTTTGTTCAACCTGAATGTGAACTTGTGCACTACTTGCTAAGGCACGACCAACAACTGGTTGATTATAAGTTCCAACGGGTTGTCGTGTTGAAATCAGAGTGACCAATTCATTCGTGAGAGTGGTCGATAACAATTTTGCAGCCATGTGGGTAACTTGCTGTGCTCTCTCAGCATCATAACCCTCACCCACAAATAAATCTGGAAGTCCTGGGAGGATAAGCAATTTTGCGGGGAACCGTTCTAGAAACTCATCGAGATGGTTGATTACAAGATCATACGTTTGGGATGAATTGAAGGCGCGGGAAACGAAGATGTTGTCCAGTACGGTTTCTATCTCGAGTTCGTATTCAGAAGCATAATCATTGAGTTTCACTGTATCAATCATATTCGAACTGTCTATCACAATAACTGGAGATTCGAATCCACCACACTTTTTCGGTACCTGGGCCCAAACTGCTGCTCTCAACAAATCATCCTGAAATATCGCATCACCATAGAATAGATGCATCAGACCATGTTCGTAACCACCACCAAGGAGTTTGTCAAGAGTCGAAACTCCAGTTCCCGAGATAGTGTATTCAAGCGTGTCAGCAGTTTCAAAGCGGCCATATGACTTCATGTTGAATCCCCGAAATGTGATACTAGGATAGGGACATCCCTAGGCCTAGTGCAATTCGGAACCATATCTTGACACAGGGGGATACAAAATTCCATCAAACCATTAAAGATTGCATCTCAGTTCTTTGAAACATATATGACCTTAAGAGGTAAGGATGATTTTCAATTCGGATTCATTATAGAAAATTATTCGATGTACAGGCATTGAGAAAGCCATATTAGTTTACTATTGTTAATTATTTGTACTCAAATTAATGCGAGATGACGAAAATGCCACACACTGGAATCATTGACGAAACGCTAGGTGGAGAGCAAGAACTCCTGATGCGAGCAAGGCTTCACGTTGAGGGAGCATATAGTCGATTCTCGCTAGGCATGACTGCAGATGCAATAGCTGCTATGTACGACGCAATATCTTCAGCCATGCAGAGATACGTCATTTTGGATGGAGTTGATTATGATCTTATCAGAAATGATGATGATGACGTATCGGATGATGAAACCCTCTTCAGAGTGTTACTGAAATCTGGTATCTTTGATGATGTAACAACACAGGAAGATTTTGATTTCATTGAGCAAACTCTCGATGATGCGTTTGAAGACCAGCTAGATACATTTGATGAAACTAGTTTTCTTGAGATTACTATTAGCTTGCTCAATCAACTAGGGATTTCCTCGACGCCATAGTACAAACCCAATCACCATCAGGACTACTAATCCGGAGCTAAATCCCAGGAGCATTGAGTCTATATTTTGCGGAGGATCTGAAGTACTGGTTGTTGTTGAATTCGTACTAGTTGTAGATGTAGTAGTTGTTGTGGTTGTAGAAGGTTCAGTCGTTGTTGGTTGGGTTTCGGGTTCACCAACAATCACTTCGTACATTGAGATATTCAGTGAGAAATCTTCCACTCCACCAGAGAGAGGGGACTCTGTCGGCACAACTTCTAGGAGAATACTATCTCCAGCAATCCATGGGGTCCACCGATTGCTTCCACTTTCCATCCTCCAATCAGCGAATACTGTATAATTGGAATCCATAATGAGCATCTGATCAAAGATTGGTGCAATGAAGGCACCGAATCGGAATCGGATCATTGATACTCCGGGTTCTTCTATTCTCCAGAAGGTTGGTGGGTCAGTTGTTCCGAACTCAACTACAATAGGAGAATCAAGCTCCATTTGAGATGTAGCCTTAGCTCCTGTTTTGCAAAGGTGTGAGAAATAGTGCGTTTCGTTTTCGAAATGAACTCTGAACACGCAGTCGATTAGGCTTGAGTATGAGTAGTCGAGAAAGTAGGAATGATTGTAGACAGTATTGGTGCGGTCAGCCATCTCGACCCAAGTGTAGCCATCAAAATAATACACAGAATCTATCGAACGATGAGCAGAATCACTGACATCAATTTCTACACTGCAATTACTTCCATATTCGTAATCTTCAATGGATACTTCCTCAGTAACAAGTGGTTGAGTGTTTCTGATGATAACGTCCTCAAGCAGTTTTGGTGCATCACTGAGAACCTCGTAACCTGTACTTGTCACAAGTACGATATCTTCTAAGCGTACCGCCCATCCATCCTCAGAGTATATTCCCGGTTCAATTGCCAAAACATCCCCCACACTTAATTCAACTCCTATAGCATCTCCATATAGCATTGGCTGCTCGTGAACGAATCTTCCAACTCCATGTCCCCAGATATTCAAGAGGGAAATTCCTGGCACACCGTCATACTCTGAAAGGGATGCATCTACTATGTCATCTAAATCTGTTACCAATACTCCTGGAGCAACTGCTTCAATTACAGCTTGTTCCGCTGTAAGTACTGCTTCATACGCATCCAACATCTCTGAGTCTGCAGTTTCATAGAAGAAGGTTCGAGTCACATCAGAGCAGTGACCGTTGTATTTGCATCCGATATCAATCATTACGACAGGATCGGTGAATGGAGTAATAACATGAAATGAATCATCACCCGGATTTCCATGGGGTTCTTCAAGATCAGCGCTAGACATCGTCAATGTCGAAAAACTTAGTGCTCCATCTGCGCCTTCAGCTCTCATCATAGTTTCAAGGTGATGGGATATCATTGCTTGTGTAATCGTACTACTAGTAGCTCGTCGCAGTATATTCTTTGCTTCTCTAAGAGCATCAGAAGTAATTGCTGCAGCTTCTGCCGCATCAGTGGAGTCTAGAAGAGATGGAGGTTCGATGTTTGGTGAAAGAGCATCTGATTCTAAAGCCATCACATGAGGCAAGTTTGAGAATAAAGTTGAACCTAAGAATAGTAGAACCAGAATCAACCTAGTGAATGTGGATGGCTTCATTATATAGATCATTTGCATTCTTAGTATATCAAGGAATGTAACGAAGCATTAGTTTGTTCATTGTGAAACATTCAGTATAAAGATCCCAGAGTGATTGGTCTCCTGGACTTTGAGGAATCAGCATCTCAAGTAGTCCCAAAGTTTCCGAGTAGTTCCTTCTTTTGAAAAAGTATCGAACTAGCTGGTTGAGAACGTGAGGTTCTACCGACCCCATCTCCATAGCCATGCGATATGCTCGCTCAGATTCCACATCATTGCCTAGCTGTGCCAGTAGGTCGCCCCAAATTGACCAAGTCCAGGATAAGCTGGAATCAAGATCAAGAGACCTTTCAATAGCATCCTGAGCATCCTCATAACGGCCGGTCATCAGATAGACCAGAGCCATAGAGTTCCACATGGTCGGATTTTGTGGTTCCAACATCATGGTTCGAAGACATGCATATTCGGGAGCAATTCCTTCAGGGATAGTTAGCCATTGACCTTCATGAGGGGTTGTTGCAACCCTCTGCATTGCTGCATGTAAGTGACCTAGAATATTCTCTTCTTCTGTTTCGGACCCAGACATAGGGCCCACCTCCTCAAACGCAAATTTGGTTTCACGGACCATCATAGTAGATTTTCGCAAACTCTATGCGAGGCATGAGTTCATCGCCTGAATATCGTGGTCGTCTGATCCTTGCTGGTCGTTCTTTGCTTTTCATTTTCTCTGGCGTCATTTTTCTTCTTGCATCCTGCAGTAGTTCAATTCAAAACTGCCTGCAAGTAATAACATGTAACAAACGAATACAGTTTTTTCGAGACCTTCAGATACGCAACATGAAGATTCTGTAATCTAAAATTAGAGAAATCCATGGCTCAAGTTGCTAAAATCGGTCTATGAGTGCTTATTTTTCCAAAATGCAAAGTGCATGGTGGACTTCTGACATTGCCAACGACTCACTTTGCAGGAATATTGCGAGATTTCAACTAAGTTCATTGAGAAGTTCTGAGATTCTCGCCAGTGCTGATTCAAGATGTTTGGGTTCAGTTCCAAATCCAATCCTTAGGTAACCAGGAACTTCGAAGTGTTCACCAGGAGAAATGAGCACACTCTTCTCCTTCATCAGACGAACTACTAGATCGTAGGAATTCATCCCAGTATTTTGCTTGATGAAACAGATTGCAGCAGCAGATGGTGGAACGTATTCGAAGACGTCGGAATGAGAGTCGAGCCACTTCTTCATGATGCCCCAATTGTTCTTGATGACTTCACGGGTCCGTTTCTCGATGTTGGCCTGTACTTTGGGATTGAGTGCGAGTGTAGCCATCCAATCACTTGCTGTAGAAGGACTGATAGTAGTATAGTCCGAATATGTCCAGAGTTCTTTTGCGACCTGTTCAGTAGGACAAACTGTCCAACCTATGCGAAGACCCGGGAGACCATATGCTTTCGAAAGACTTGATGTGATGAGGACCTTCTCACCAAGTCCATGAATCGATGGAGACTTTTCTGGTTGAAGTTCTGCTCCACGATAGATCTCGTCAGCTACGAACCATGCATCATTATCAGCCGCAATATCTGCAATTGCCTTCAAGTCACTTTCATTGACGATTGCACCTGTTGGATTATTTGGATTACAAATTGCGATTGCACCGGTCTTCTTGGTCACAACAGATTTCAGTTGCTCGATATCAGGAACCCATTTTCCATCAATCATTCGGAGATTGAAGTTCTTGACATCTACTCCCATGTTCTTCCAGATACCGCCTATCTGCATGTAGTTTGGGACCATGAAGACAAATTCACGCTTGTCAGGATATTCTTGGAACAGCCACCAACTAACGAGGAAGTTAGACTCTGCACCACCATTGGTCGCCATGATATGGTCTGCGGTAGTACCAGGATAGTAGTGGGAGATTGCTTCACGTAAAGGAACTGTACCATTTGTCTGAGAGTAACCTAACTGAATGTCAAGAAGTTGTTCTTTCAATTCAGGAGTATCAAGTAGATCTCTGATCTTCAGTGGCTCAACACCACTCTCACTGAGATTGAACTCAACTTCATGTTCATTCTCAGATTGCATTCTCTCAAGTTCAAAGGGTTTCAATTTCATAATTGGAGGCTCCAGTAAACAATGAATTAGAGAGCCTAAGGCACTTATGAAATCTACCGTTCCCCGAAACCTAGACATTCCTGGACATTGAGTCCGGGATGATGTTCGGTTCCTGCTTCTCAGAGGCTGCTCCTTGTAGATTCAAAGAATCCGCTAAGAGTCTTACTTCCTCTCCACAGGCGTTTTCAGTCTCCGGCAAACTGACGGCGACCAGATTCAGTGCAGCATTGAGATCCCTGTCGATTTCAAGACCACACTGTTCACAACGATACTGCCTCTCTGACAGAGAGAGCTCCTTCTTTCTGTGCCCACAACGTGAACACATCTTCGATGAAGGAAAAGTCCTTGGTACCACGACAAGCTCAGAACCGTACCACCCACATTTGTACTCCAGTTGTCGTCTGAACTCGTAGAATCCCACATCAGCTATCACTCTTGCAAGCCTTCGATTCTTCATCATTCCAGACACATTCAAGTCTTCGATCACTACTTTACCGTGGCTCTTGGCAAGGTAGGTCGTCACCTTGTGCAGTGTGTCCTGACGGATGTTGAAAACCTTCAGGTACATCCTTGCAAGTCGTAGTCGTGCTTTCTCGCGATTCTTGCTTCCTTTCTTCTTTCGTGACAGGCTCTTTGAGAGCTGTCGCAGTTTCCTCAGTCGTCTTCCCAAGGCCCGTGGGTTTCCAAAGGTGGTTCCATCAGAGAGTGTAGCAAGGATCTTCACACCCAAGTCCACTCCCACTGGTGTCCCTCTAACAGGTTGTGAGTCAATGATGTCCTCTTCTACAGTGACTGAAACAAACCACCTGTTGGCCCGCCGTCGCACAGTGACTGAGAGTATCCTTCCATTGTAGTAGCACTTTCTCTTCTCCTTGATCCGAACCTTTCCGATTCTAGGGAGCTGAATTGCCCGCCCATGGAACTTGATGGCCCCATTCAATCTGAAGCTATCCCTGACACCCCTCCTTTTGAAGCGAGGAAATCCGACGTTCTTACCAGACTTGAGTCCTCGATAGAAGTTCTTGAAGGCTCTATGGAGGTCTCTCAGGGCCTCTTGAGGCGCACATTTCGAGGTTTCGTACATCCATGGGAACTCTGTTTTCTTCAGGGAATTGAGGAGCTTGTGCTGCTTCATGGCGTCAGTGAACCGGTCGTCACCCTGATTGTTCTTGTACTGTTTGATCCGTTGTTCGAGACCCCAGTTGTAGACAAAACGAGATACTCCTGCATGTTGAGCAAGGTATGACCTCTGGATGTTGTTCGGGTCCAGTTCATACCTGTAGGCCTTATTGGTCAACATTCAGGTTCGGTATATGTTCTTGGTGGGAGCTAATAAGCTCATACAAGAATGGTCTTTGTTCAACTAATGGTTTCATCGATGTTCAGGTTCGTCCAGGAATTACGCAGCTATTTACAACCCTGAGATGCTACTTTGATTCTCCAGGGTCAGGTTCCTCAGGGGCAAGAATGGGGATTACGTAGGTCTGGATATATCCAGTATCATCATCATATGATGACCTCTTCAGTGAAGTAGCAAACATGCGGTCCAGAGGAACATCATCAAATGAACGAGTGAGAATATTGAGCTGCGCTCCAGATTGGGTGATGTAGAGAGTTGCGGTCTCCACCGTTCCCGAGCGTTCAAGTCTACCTATACCATTCATGATCTCTTCTGCCAACTCAACGGCAGCGGTATACATAGCATCCTTCTCAGGGGACGACCTCATATCCTGAATCATGAATTCCATGATTCGAGAATCGACATTTACCTCCATAGCCTTGAGTATTGCACAGGTAGTATAAAATCACCGAGAAAATCAGAAAAACAAACAAAATAGGGTGTGAGAAGCACTCGTGTTGGCAGGAACACGAGCGCTCCTCTTGTAAGCTTGAAACGCTTTGGCCGACGCATGAACCTCTAATTACGATGGAGGTATGCATAAGCCAATGCTTCAGTACTTTGGTACTTCTTAGCGCGTTTTAGCTTCCTCTTACTATTCTTTGAAAGTGCCATTTACACTTCACCTCCGTTTTCATCCGCATATTCATAATACAGGGAATCAAGCGTTTTGAGTCCCGGATTTCCATTCCCTCCTTTTCGGAGGGATCTGTTATTCGATGGGTCATCAGCCATTTTTCCTGTAACTCCTCGCCAACTCATCGCAATCCTTTCGAATTGTAATTCGTAAGCAAATAATATGTAATACTATTACGAATATAAGTATTACTTTATCAAGCTAATGAACAAAATACACCAAAAATGGAATCCACTAGAGGGTTGAATATACAAAAAGAGAAGAGGTCAGCCCCGCAGGGCCAACCTAATTGGTGTTCCTTCACTCGGTCAGGTACTTTTCAAGATCAGTTGTCTTCATCTGAACCGCAATAGACTCTCGGTGAACCTTGAATCCTAACCGCTCGTTGATTGATAGCATTGGAGCGTTAGTGGTCGCATTTCCAGTGACGACAGAAGTAACAGTTGGCCAGCGTTTCCTAACTTCTTGAAGCATAATAGCCTTCAACCACTTACCTTTCCCAGTACCACGATACTTCTCAGGTACACCAGTGAGTTCTTGGTATATCAAAGGATCTTTTGAAGGACGATAGAGAACTTCAGTCATACCAGATATATCTCCATTCGGTTCCTTTGTAATAGCGGTCAACCAAGTCGTATCAAGATCTTTCTGGAACTTCTCATGTTGTCTACGAAACTCTGGTGTGGTTATGAAATCGCCAACATCTAAGTCGTCTCTAGGAGCCTGGTTCATCACCTCAGTGTATAATCTGCAGTACTCCTCCAAGATATCATCGGGACAATCTTGGAAATATTCCAATTGGGATTCAGGAGACCTGACTGGTCCCTCCTTTACCCATTCCTCAACCAGATTCCAGTCCAGATTCGTAAGGTCTAAGCGATTCTCGACACCAGATTGAGCTTCCTCGGCCTTCAGCTTCTTGATGAATCTCTTTCCATCTGCTTCTGACACGTCGGCGATGATTAACCTCTTCTCATATCTCTTGGCGAAATCTAGTACGCCAGTAAGAAGTTTCTTTGCAATACCTTTCCCTCGAAATGGAGTAAGAAGCTCAACATTGTAAACAAAGCACTGATGCTGGTTTTCCTCATATGATGGAGAGGTTTCTTTCAAAGTACTTACGCGCACAAGGCCAATCCAGTCATCAGGTTCATCAACCAAATGCACAGAGTGGGTTTCAATATATTCCTCATCTCTCATGAACCTGAGACTGTTCTCGACAGCATCATCAGCTGTAATAGGATCGCCTGGAGCGAACTCAAGATATCGCTTGTACCTATATTCATGAAAGATTTTCCAATCTTCTTCTGTTGCCTTAAACGGATCAAATGGTCGTAGTTCAATCTCCAAACCAAACACCTTCTCAATGGAATAAACAATCCGCAAAAAGTTCTATGTTAAGTTTAATGATTTACGTAAAAAGGAATAGTGGGTCCGGAGTGGACCCAATTGGTGTCTAGAAGTCGCCTTCTTCTTCGACGGTCTTCTTCACACCAGTACATATCGAGCTATAGTTGGTGAGTTTCCACTGGCCAGACGAGTTCTCACGAAGATACACTGGAGTCGCAAGATCTTTTCCACCACTCTGGATGAATATCTTCACACCCTTTGCCTGTTTCTCTTTCCTGTCAATAGTCATGGTCAGATTGCTCTTACTGTACTTGTACTTGTTAGTGTTAGTACCACCAACATATGAGCGTGCAATGTTCGGATTTTTCTTGAACTGTCCGACATAGTATTTGGCACTCTTTCCTAACTTGAGTTCAGAAGGAGAGCTTCCAGACGCCATGCTATGCTTCTTTGATACAATAACTGTCATCATCGCATCAGCAAGTTTCGGATCCTTTTCGATATTCAGAGCTGCGATCAAATAGTACATGATCGAGTTCTCTGGTTTTCCTGCATCCTTCTCCCATGCAGACTTGAACTTGGAAAATGATGTAATCATTGGTTTGGTAATTTTTCCCATGTCAAATCACTGAGCAGCACTGAACTTCATCACAAAAAAAGGTTCGGAGCATCTACCCCTCACACTATATCGTTGAGAACCCTGCTGTCTCGGACCAATCCCCAGCTCAGAAATTTGAGTTGTGCCCAGCGCTCATACGCAATGTTCCTGAGGTTAGTAAGGTCACTGAAAAAGAGAGTTAGCACCAGACCATGTGAAACAGCAAGGATGTTCATGTCGTGAAACATCATATTGATTCGTCGAACTCCTTCCTTGAAGCGAGTAAGTGCAGTTTCTCCAGACTCCCACCCAGTTTCATTATGTTCCCAGTCTGTTAGAGTGGCTCTCACCCGAGCACGATACTCTTCATTTGTCAGGGACCCCTCATGGTTTCTATGAAGCTCATCAATCTCAGGTAGTTCATAGGTTTCAACATTGATTGCTTTGGCAAAGATGTTTGCGGTTTGTTTTGCTTTCTTTTCACTCGAGTGGATAATCCCATTTATCTTGTCGAATACCTGGGTTTCAACTATTTCCTGAGTACTTAGTCGTCCTGCCTTTGTCAGATTCCATTCACGAGCAGATACGTCTGGTTTGATCTTTGTTTCCGCATGTCTGAGAAAATAAAGAGAGTTTGACATTACTTAGAACCACCAGTAGCCCTCAAAAAATACGACTTCAAAAGGGGCGGATTACAACAAAGAATCAATTGGGTGTGGTAACTGATGTTAGTAAGAGTTACCATGATTCCTCACTGACATCCGCACGTATTGTATGTAGTAAGTGTTCTAAAAGGTTCGCATCCTCGCGATTTGAGGAAAAATAGAGGAAGAGGTGGATTTTTCCACCTCATTATTCAAATTCTATGCAGCTTTACTGCCTGGAGGAACATTGTCTACTTGGACTGGGAACCATCGACCAGGTTCATCACCTTTCTCAATAGCAATGACCATTCCATGGCTTTCAATGCCGCCAATCTTCTTGGGAGCAAGATTCACTAGGAACAATGCAGTCATTCCGATTAGCTCCTCAGGTTTATACTGGTCTGCTAGTCCAGTGACAATGGTTCGTTTCTCACTACCAATGTCAACTTCAAGGAGGAGAAGTCTATCCTTCTTGGGAACCTTTTCACAGGTCAGTATCTTTCCAGCTCGTAGGTCGACTTTCTGAAAGTCGTCAAATGATATTGTTTCTTTTATTGGTGCCAATTTTAGTTCAACCTCTCCCGATTGTGCTGCAGATGCAGCAGCTACTCGGTCACTAATTATGTGTTTGAGTTCTGCTAGAAGATCCTCATCAATCTTGGAAATCACTGGAGCAGGCTTGGCAATCTTTGTACCAACCTCAGGAGGTGTAAGTGCATCCTCAAGCACTGCTTCATGTATCGTTGATGGATCATTGCCTAGCTGTCCCCATATGGTTTCAGCCGCGGAGGGAAGGAAGGGTTCGATGAAGATAGCAAGTGCTTTGGCTAGAGATAGTGCGTTGAAGAGCACGTCACCAATTTTCTTCAAATCCTCTTTCACTAGCTTCCATGGTTGCTGAGACTGGAAGTACTCGTTACCAACTGCAGCGACTCTGAGAACTTCATCTGCGACCTTCTTCAGTTCATACTCATTCACAGCATCGGTTATTGTTCCGATAGCCGATTCAACTTCTTTCTTGAGCTTTGGATCAAACGTACCTTCTGGTACTTCACCAAAGTGCTTGTGTGTGAAGTGTAATCCGCGATAGAGGAAGTTACCCAAGGTTGCTACAAGTTCGTTGTTCACCTTGTCTGCAAATGCATCCCAGCTGAAGTCGAGATCTTTCGTCTGGGAAGTGTATGAAGCAATGTAGTATCGAAGATAGTCAGGATCAAGACCTCTGTCAAGATAGTCTTCCTGAACCCATACAACATAACCTCTGCCTCTGCTGAAGTTATGACCTTCGATCTTGACCATTCCTGATGCAACGATTGCGAAGGGAAGATTGTAGCCACTACCCTTTAGCATTGCAGGCCAGAATATACAGTGATGCTGAACTATATCCAGACCAATGTAGTGGACAAGTCGACCATCGCCGGGTTTCCAGAATTTCTCCCATTCATCTGGTTTGCCAATTTTCTTGGCCCATTGCTCTGTACTCGACATGTAACCAATCGGTGCATCAACCCAGACGTAGAGAACTAGATCATCACCAGGAAACTTGATTCCCCAGTCGAGGTCTCTTGTAATGCACCAGTCTCTCAGGCCTTCTTTGACCCAACCGAGTGCAAAGTTCCTTGCGTTCTTTGTGCCATCCACGTTTTTCAGGTAATCACCGATAAAGTCCTCGAATGCGCTCAGTTTCAGAAACTGATGTTTTCTGGTGATTGGCTTTGTGGGGTTACCACACACCGCACATCTAGGGTTCAGTATCAATCCTGGTTCGATGTATCTACCACAGCCTTGGTCACATTCATCGCCGCGTGCATCCTTACCACAGTATGGACAATCGCCACGGACGAACCTATCTGGTTGAGAGCGACCACAGGTGTCACAGAAGGGGGTTTCAATCTCTTTTGCGTAGATGTGCCCATTGTCAATAAGGGTCTGAACAATCTGAATTGTTCTATTATGATTCTCCTCGCTGTCTGTATGACTGTAATTGTCAAAGAAGATGTTGATCTTCGGGAATGTATCCTCCAGTATTTTGTGATACTTCTCATAGGTCTCTTTAGGACTAAGACCCTCTTCCTCGGCTTTCACAAGGACCGGGGTACCATGTGTGTCTGAACCACAGACGAACGTAACGGCCACTCGCATTTTCTTTAGGAGTCTCACAAAAACGTCTGCAGGCACATATGTCCTAAGATGGCCAATGTGCATTGGTCCACTGGCGTATGGTAAGCCGCATGTTACAAGTACTGGATCTTCAGTGGAGTAATTCTTCAGTTTTATCAACTCCTTTAGATATTGCTTGAAACCTACCTAGAACTGTGTGCGGTGCTGTCTGCAGAAAAGAAACATACTCTACTCTATAGTATCGTATACAGGCGACCGTTGAAATACGTGTTCCGTTAATTCTTTCGCTGAGTTTTTTTCCCGCCTTCAGTGAGTAGGTTATCGCATCACCACAATCTGTGAATATGAATCTTGCGCATTAGTTGGAACCCATTTTTTCCCGTTTAAACATACCCACACCACCAGTGAGAATTACGACACCGGCACCCACCGCCCCAGCTGCGATTGCCAAGGTTGCATTGAAAGGTGTGGGTGTACCAGCTTCAGCAAGAATGAAAGTTATTCTTCAAGTTCCACTGGCAAGTTCTAATATGGGAGAACCAAAGCGTTTTGCTAGTTCCAGGTAGAGCTACTCGTCAGGGAGTTCAGTAAAAGGATCATAGAATCGAGCTGTGTCCCTATAGTACTTCTCACTTGACCTCTCTGGAATCGCAACTCCCCCCATTCGATTTCGCTAACCCAGTTTCGCAGACATCTGACGGAAGAGTAGAGAAGCAATGAGTAAATCAATCATGAAGCTTAGGTTCCTAAACACCAGAAACGATGGCTCGATGATTGCTACTACTCCAAAGCTGACGTAGAGTCCAAGGAGGATTGCGAAGATCAGCTTGGATGATTTGAACTCTGGTGGATCACTAAGAGAAAGCAGTAACAGCACGATGAAAGTAAACCCAGCCATGTAACTGGAAATATCCTTCACATACATCACAACCCACAGTGATGAGAAGACACTATCCGCAGGCACCCATCCGTTCGGGACTCCCGTTAGGAGTGCAACCTGAAATGCATTCTCGATTAGATCAGTGAAGCCTGTAGTTAAGCCCAATGCAAAACCTATCATTGAGATGACTCTATCCCTCTCTTTTGTAATCAGAAAGAGCCCATAGAAAATACAAAGATACCCAATAATGAAGAAGTTGTCAAACACCAAGCTTACCAGTACAATGTTAATATCTTGGGCTGATGCAGCTAACAAGTCAGCAATTACACTTCCAATCGCTCGCACTTCGTAGAGATTCCCTCCACCAGGATTGAGAAGGGTCATAGCAGTCATTCCTAAAGTCATGAGAAAACCTAGGAAGATGAAAACAGAAACTACCTTCAATCTCGATGCAATGTCATCCATCATTTTCTTCTCCTTCTAACAAACTTAGTGTAAAGATTGTTTTCCGCACCTTAAGCTTTCCTAGTGCAATTTTTTCCTATGGATGGATGAATTTGGAACTAGCTCCTCTGACGTTTGACTGCAATAGCTATAACGACAATTGCTACAGGTATTGCTACTACTATTACTAACATCTCAATGGGTATTGGAAATGCTGCTGTTGTGTTAGTAGTCAGTGTGGAAGTCGTGGTTGTGGAAGTGGTTGTAGTGACCACTGTACCAGCTTCGTCATTATCATAATTTCCAATTTCAACTGTTGAGGCGTAGAGATATCCAGTTGGTCCTTCTTGGAGTACTGTATCATTTCTGAAGATAGTTATCCACTCATGCGGGAATGCAGTTTCATTATGATGAACGAATACCCATTCATTATGAGCATCACCAATTAAGTCCCCAATATCCATGCATGTATACCCACCACTACCCCAATGATTGTCATGAACAAATGAAATGTTGAACGTATTCACAATACTACCCAGCACTGTTTCATAGATATAGATGAGATCCGTATAAGGATCGGGAACAACAATATCGATTAAGCCATCATTTGTTATGTCCCCTGCAATTGCACAATTGATTCTATTATCTAGCAGAGCACAACTCCAAGATTTTACGAATACTCCTCCAGTATATTCCAGAACATGGACTAATTCTTGATCATGATTGACCAGAACCTCATTCTCACCATCATTATCAACGTCTGCTATCTGCACCGTTTGTACATTGTTGTTGTATTCACCTGTAACAAATGCATAATTTCTGATGTTCACCCACGTATCTATCTGCCAATCAAACAACCGAAGTAATGATAGCCCATCGAAACCGGAAATTTGTTCAGTTACAATGAACTCAAGATCACCATTATTATCCATATCACCAACTGTGCATACGTTTCCACCAACGTACCTAGGGTCATCTGATGTGATGTTGAATACAGGAATATACGAGTCACCTATTTTTTTGAAAACGACTG
>Ga0114923_10001244_pt1 | contig 17963 bp, 16 predicted proteins | sample SumtaG_FD_89578 | JGI IMG/M metagenome (GOLD analysis project Ga0114923, IMG submission 89578) | Deep subsurface microbial communities from Indian Ocean to uncover new lineages of life (NeLLi) - Sumatra_00157 metaG | ecosystem: Environmental > Aquatic > Marine > Oceanic > Sediment | place: near...
GCTGAGAGGTCAAAATTGGCTTTGTTTTGGGTTTGAATTGGGTTTGTTTGGGTTTGTTTTTCTTCACAATCGCCACTTACGGCCCAAAAAACGCATAAATTGGGTTTGTTTTGCATAAAAAGGGTGAATTTGTAGAGGACTCTCGACAAATGTAGAGCGACGAGGATGTTGAGGATGGTGAGTATTTGGGCTTCGGTAGCCATTATAAGTCCTCCGGATTAACGGTTTACGATTGATGATTAAATTTGACTTGGCCTACTGGCGTGTTACCGTTTGTCTGCTGACAAACTGGGGGTATTATACCAGATCCTGGGCGAAAAGTCAAGTTTTTAGTGGCTGTTTTGGGCAAAGGTCGCGCTTTTTCTCTCTCGGGAGTGGGTGGTGTGGGGGGGTGGTAAGTCGCTCGTGTCTCGTGGGGTTTGGTAAGTCGTTCGTTGCTTGTGGCTGGTCGCTCGGGGTGGTTTTTTTCGCAAAGGTTGCGCAATCTCTCTCTTGGTGGGGATAGGGGTGAGCAATCTCTTGAGGTGGGACGGTTGGCTGTCGTGGGGAGTTTTTTGTTTTTGGTGGTTTTTTTCGCAAGGGTCGCGCTTTTTCTCTCTCGGGAGTGGGTGGTGTGGGGGGGTGGTAAGTCGCTCGTGTCTCGTGGGGTTTGGTAAGTCGCTCGTTGCTCGGGGACAGGTGTGGAGGGACATGTAGGGGGCAGGGAGGGAGGTCACGGAGAAGGGGCTATTTTTAAGGGGGATAGGGACTAAGAGGGACAAAACGGGCAAGAATCAAGGAAAAAGGGGGAAATGCACAAAAAGGGACAAAAAAAAGTGGGGGATTTAGCTTGATTTTTTTGTGGATGTATGGTAGTTTTACAGGTGCCTGGGCGGAGTGCAAATCCAGGATGCGTAGCGGTTTTATAAGATTTTATTTCGGAGGATTCGAGGATGCGCAAGCAAGTTACCATTACAAGTATCGCGGTAGTACTATCAATTTTTGCAACAAGTGCTTTCGGCGGGCCTCAGGTATTGGAGGTAAGCCCGAGTACCCTGGATTTTAGTGCAATCGAGGGGGGAGCGAATCCTGCTGCGCAGGTCGTTTCTATTTGGAACAGCGGGCCAGGGACATTGAATTGGGAGATAAGTGAGGATTGTAACTGGCTAACAGTAGAACCTAATACAGGCAGTTCAACAGGCGAGGTGGATGATGTTAATTTGAGCGTGGACATATCGGGTTTGGCTGTTGGGATATACGACTGCAATCTGACGGTTTCGGATGCTAATGCCCCTAACAGTCCACAGATGGTTGACGTTGAACTGGTAGTCTATGATCCTAATTTTGTGAGTTGGTGGAAGTTTAATGAAGGCACAGGAACGATAGCATATGATTCAGCGGGTTACAATCACGGGAACCTTATCAACGGACCTAACTGGACAACAGGCATGATTGACGGGGCGCTTGAGTTCGACGGCGTTGATGATTATGTTTCACTTTCACAAAATGCTATCACAACAACTGAATTTACACTTGCCGCGTGGGCCAACCACTATGGGCCGGGAGGAGGTGAGACTAATACTAATAGACTATTTTCTCAAAGGGATGCATCAGTTGGCAATAATCATTGTGCTATAAGCTTGAACTCCGAGAACGCAATTGGTACAGCTCGAGCAGTAATCAGAAGCAGCAGCGGTTCGGTGCAGTTTTTAGATGCTCCCAAAAAGGATTATAACGAATGGCATCATTACGCCATGACGATTGATTCAGCTGACTTCATATTTTACATAGACGGAGTCGAAGTAAACAGAACCACAAATAACCAGTCCGGCAACTATATTACTTCGATAGATTATGTTGATATAGGAAGGGGTAAAAGTGTCGAAGGCGATCTGGCCTTCTTCAACGGTGCAATTGATGAGACTAGAATTTACGACCGGGCTTTATCAGCCGAAGAGGTCTCGCAGCTATGTGAGGAGGGTCTTGGCGGCAGGGCATTTAACCCAGAGCCTTATGATGGTGCAAGTGGTGTTGAGATAAATGTGGTTCTTCGCTGGTCGGCGGGACTTTATGCGGCTGATGTAAACGGTCACGATGTTTACTTCGGGACCGATTACAATGAAGTGAACGATGCCACAACCGGTTCGGCGGAGTATATGGGCCGTCAGGATGCAAACAGCTGGGATTCCAGCAACTATGATGCGAACGGCCTTGGGCTTGAGACAACATACTACTGGCGGATTGACGAGGTAAACGAGTCAGAGGTCAACAGCCCATGGAAGGGTAATATCTGGAGTTTTAAGACGATGGGGATTGTGATTGGTCTTTCAGCGACACAATTCAACTTCACAGCGAATGAAGGTGGCCCGAACCCGGACGACCAGATACTTAGTATCAGTAACACAGGAGGCGGTATCTTAAATTGGCAGGCAAGTGAAAGCTGTAGCTGGCTGATAGTTGACCCAAACAACGGCAGTTCGACAGGAGAAACTGATGATGTAAATCTAAGCATTGATATAACAGGGCTGGACGCAGGCATGTATAACTGCGATTTGATTGTCTCAGACCCCAACGCTGAAAACAGTCCGCAAACAGTTTCTGTTACTCTGGATGTTCAGGGGCCTGTGATTGAGCTTTCCGAAACCCATTTTGATTTCATCTTCCCACTAGTAGGGGGCGACCCGCCTAGCCAGATACTTGAAATCAACAACAATGGCACTGGAATACTTAACTGGACTATAGATTATGACTGCAACTGGCTGGATGTATATCCTACCAGCGGTAGTTCAACAGGAGATGTAAATGAGATTATATTAAGTGTGGATACTAATGGCCTTGATCCAAACTCTTCTTACCCTTGCGTACTTACCGTATCAGATCCCAACGCCGAGAATAGCCCACAGACAGTTTATGTTAATCTCCATCCTCTGTGTCCCGGTGATGTAACTGATACTGTGACAGGTTGGGTAATTGAACTTCCTCCATTTGGTTACGATTACTTTGACATCACTCTCTGGGAAGGTCCAGATGGCAGGCTTAACTCAAGTGACGTACAGGCTCTGATTTATTTGCTCGACTATGAAGGTGGGTCTGTAAATCCGGTTCCTACTGCAGCTTTGGCAGGTGATGTAACTGGTACTGTGACAGGTTGGGTAGTTGGTGGTCCTCCGGATTTCATCGATTACTTTGACATGAGTCTCTGGGAAGGTCCCAATGGCACGATTAACTCAACTGATGTGCAGGCTCTGATTTTTTTGCTCACCGATAGCGTTGGATCATATACCTGTCCGTAGCGGGATATTTTACTCTGTGAAGACCTCAACAGAAACGGTGCCGTCGATTTCTTTGATTTTGCCATTTTTGCTGACAATTGGTGGTGGCCGTAATCTTTTTTGATGCCCTATATAACTTGGATTGGTTGGGCAGGCAGGGAGGGGACAAAACGGGCAAGAATCAAGGAAAAAGGGGGAAATGCACAAAAAGGGACAAAAAAGTGGGGGATTTAGCTTGATTTTTTTGTGGATGTATGGTAGTTTTGTAGGTGCCTGGGCGGCGTACAAATCCAGGATGCGTAGCGGTTTTTTAAAATTTTATTCCGGAGGATGATAGAGCCTTTGGGTGGTGGAGTAATTAGAAAGGAAGAAGGAGGAGGAATATGTTATGAAGAAGTTATTAGCTTTAGTTTTAGTTTTGGCGGTGGCGTCGTCGGCATCCGCTGTGCCTATATCGCTTCAGGGATATTATTTCGAAATGGTTATCGACGCGCCGGCAGTGATTTATCCTGGCAACACAGTTAGTGTTGAGATCTTCGCTGGTGAAGCTGCTGTTCCCGAGATGCTCAGTACTGTATTGAACGTAAGCGCTGCGGCTAGTATTAGTGCCATAACAATTTCGAATCCAGGTGCCTGGAGTTGGCTGAATGAAAATAACGGCGCAACCGCTAGTGGCGACGGGTACAATGTATTTGTCGATGGCACCTTGCCGGCGGCAATTGCTTCAGGGGAATCAATATACAGCTTCAGCTTCACAATGCTTGCAGTAAGTACTTTTACTATCGACGCCGTTAGTGGTTCATGGGGCACCTTTGCTGGTGCTGTCGGTCCTGATGATGCCTGGTATTCTGCTGGTGCCCAGTACGGACTACCTTATGTCATTGTGGTTCCAGAGCCTATGACGCTTTGTTTGCTTGGTCTTGGTGGATTGTTCCTGCGTCGTCGACGCTAAGTTGTAGATATTGACGAAGAAGGGAGAGAGCGGAGGAGTACCTAAATGATTATTGATTAGTGATTATTGATAATTGGGAAGGAAATGAGGAAAAATAAAGAGGGTCTTTGTGAGGGAGTATCATGAATAAGAAAAACGTGCTGATAACAGTGGGGTTGGTGTTTGGATTGGGTTTGTTTTGGCTTTGGGGGGTCGCTGAGGGGTCAAAATTGGCTTTGTTTTGGGTTTGAATTGGGTTTGTTTGGGTTTGTTTTTCTTCACAATCGCCACTTACGGCCTGAAAAACGCATAAATTGGGTTTGTTTTGCATTATTTTTTATAATTGGTTGATTCCCCGACTGGTTAACTGGTTGAGCGGGGTTTGATAGTCAGAATTTAGTTTTTTGAGGAGGTTTGTTCTTTGGAGCTCGAGGATAGTTTTGTAGAGGCTGTTTTCGGTTCAGTTGATGGCCGGACAGGCGAATTGGGTTTGTCGCAAAGTGGTGGGTTTGGGGCGCATTTGCGACAGAAAAATGGTGAAAAATTGGTATTTTTTTGTATTTTTGTGTAAAAAGCGCGCACTTTTTGTCATTTCTTGGTAAAAATTTGTATTTTTTGCGCTTTCTATGACAATTTTAGGCAGTTTTGGGGTGGTTGTTACATGAGGCTTCGACAATTGGACACTTAGTTAAATGAGACTTTTTAGCGGTTGATTTAGCTCCGCTCATTTGCAGCGGGGGCTTTTTATTCAAGGAGAACATCTGCGTTGGCGATGATGTTACCCATATCCTTATCGCTGAAATCTCCATAGCCAGCCATCGCCTTCATAATGATGAGCTGTAATTCTTTCTTTTTTTCTTTGCACATCTTGGGATTAGCAAAACACTTTTCCATATAGTCAGTACCGCCGCAGAAGATAAAACTGTCGATCAGATTTGGCCACCCGTATGTCAGGACAAAACGATACTCCTTCTGTTTGGAGAATTGCACATCCTTTATAAAGGGAACAACATCAGTAATGTTAGTGTGGTCAACATGCTCCTTTTCATAACTTACTCCCTTGTGCTCCACCGGGTGAAAAGGGAACCTCCGATTTGTATTTTCCTTGTTTGTTTCAAGCATCTCATCCAGAAACTTACAGACTTTGCTGGGAGTAGTGACGATTGCCACAATATTCTGTTCATTCTCTTTGAAGATGTTCCATTCCTCGCTCGTCGGCTTACTTCCTTTCAACTTAGTCCAACAGCTAGCGACAAAGCCTGTAAACTCGGCCGTTCCACCATCAACTGTCTTTGCGATGCCTTCATCTCTGTCTCCTTTTGTGTCTTCACCTTCGCTTGTCTCGTACAGCCTCCTGTAGTGTTCAGGAGACCGAAGAACGAACGTGCTGTTTTCTGAGAATATGCTCTTGCACGCCTCAATACCAACAAACCGAGCAATCTTTACTTCTGACATACGGCGAACACTCCCTTGCCTTAAAATTCCCGTTGCTTCTTTCTTTTCTGTTCAATCTCTTTCATTCAGACTATTTAAAGCTATAATCCAAACGCTTATCTCTAATAGTTTTTCTCCATAAGCTTTTCCGTGTTTTCCTATCGTAATATAAGGGCAAATCAAGAAGTCATTGTAACGACCTTGCGGCTGTAATTAGAGAGAAAAATTGGTCATCGTATTGAACATACGTTAGCAACTGGATTTATGAACTTAACCACGGATCATCAAGCTTTTTTAGTATAACATTTAGTTTAGCGGTTAATTCTTTTATCACATCAGGCGATTCCTCGGCGACATTCTTCAATTGATACGGATCGGACACGTTATCGTAAAGAAAAGCCTTAGTTGGCTTGTCCGGCATTTTTTGCATCATCATCGTAAAGCGTGAAGTCCTCACTCCTCTTCTGCCATAGCTGGGTTTGCCCTTTGGAACCCACATATATAATTGTGCATCAGGACGGAAACCTGAACCGTTAGTCAATAGCTTTGCATGACTTATGCCCTGAACTTCAGCTGGTATATCATTTTTAAATCCCATTAAATCCAGAAGTGTAGGGTATATATCAGGTACAGAGATCAGTAGATCATCGCTTCGGGGTTGAATTCGTCCGGGAAAACGTATCAAAAACGGTATACGCATCGACTCTTCCCAATGCACGTTTTTAGTATCATGGTTATGACTACCCAGGCAGTTACCGTGATCGCTGGTAAACAAAACGATCGTGTCGTTTTCGAGGCCGGCATCTTTTAAGCCCTCAAGGATCCTTCCGAATTGCCGGTCAACACCTGTACACATTGCAAAATAATTACGCAATGACTTTCGTGCCGTTTTTTCACCAGGGCTTCCAGGTTTTACATTTTTGCGGTTAATAAGCTCATCATCAGTCATATCAGCATACGGCTTTTTGTATTTGTCAGGTACTAAGTGGTAAGGAGTATGCGGAGGATTCATCGAAACAACCAGGGCAAAAGGCTTATTCGGATCGCGGTATTTTCCACCTTGATTATTAATGTATTTTATTGCCAGATCGGCCTCATGTTCTGGTCCCCACTGGTCAACATAGTGAAACTCGTTCCGCCCTGCATCGGTGCTCCAGTATAAAGGTCGATTATGATAATCGTAAGTGTTATAAGAATACCAGAAATCAAAACCATGACGTCTGTCTGGCGGGCACCATTCGTTCCATTTCTCCTCGCCTTTATTATTCTCACAATCGATATAAGGTGCTCTTGGTGCTTCCATGTGCCATTTGCCAATATAACCTAAGCTGTAACCTTTATCTTTAAGCACATCCGAGAAACAGCGATCAGACTTTTGCAACTCACACCCTAAAGGTTCAGTAATGTTTAGGCAATTGTTTGTCACCTTGTTAGAAAGTGGATATTTACCAGTCATCAGCATCGCACGGAACGGACTGCATACCGGATAATTACTGACTGCCTGTGTCAAGACGAGCGACTCTTTCGCAAAACGATCCAGCACAGGTGTATAGGCAGGGTCCTGATTCATAAAACCCATCGCATGCACACGCATCTGGTCAGGAAATACTATAACGAGGTTAGGTTTGCTTACAGAGGAAATCTTTAGGCTTTCAACACATCCCTGGAAAGCAATACCGACTGTTCCAAAGCCAACTGCCTTTATAAATTGACGTCTGTCCATATTAAACCTTTACTTTATCTGGGATTTCCCATTTATATCTACTCAGCTACGCTGCTAAGCCTCATTTTTCAATAGTATCAAACCTGTCCTGAAAAATCAGCTTTTTTTACCGACTGTGTATTATACCCTTGCGTCTGTAACTAGTGAGGGAAATCCATATTGAGTAGCAGCCGAGAAACACTTGAGCAAGTTGAAAAGAAGGTTGAAAGTAGCGTTTTGAGCAGATTTTAAGGCTAATTGAAAGAAAAGGCGGTCAACGTATTGAACATACGATTACCTGTTATTCACTACATCTTAACAAAAAGGTATATACAAATGTTGATCCTGTTTTGCGTCATGCAGTTGAGCAATTGCCGGTTGGTAACTGGCTGGCAGGGCTGTAATTGATTAGGGATAATTGATGATTGATTGGTGGGAGGGGGTAGGTGGTGTTATATAAAAGGACGGGAAATTCCCCGCTCCTCAAACGGCCTTCACAGGGGTCTCTTCGCGATACAAAATGCCAAACGCCAGGACACCCAAAAGCACCACCGCTGATACATATTTGACCACGTCCGGCAGCATCCATCCGGGCTGCGCAACCACATCAAAATCCACCCCGCCTGCAATATAGTCGAGCAAAATACCACCCAGAAGGGCACATCCCGCCACAGTACATAAATATGTAATCGCCGTCGACCTGCCTAAGGTCTTCCAAATAGTCACAAAAGACGCCGCGTTTGTAGCAGGGCCTGTCATCAAAAACACCAACGCCGCCCCGGGCGTCAGTCCCTTCAATATCAACGCCGCCGCTACCGGAACAGAAGCCGTAGCGCATACGTAAACCGGTATCCCCAAAAACATCATTACCACCATCGCCAAAATACCCGTCCCAAGCTTCTCCGCAAAATAACCGTCAGGCACTATTGCAGAAATGACCGCGGCGATAACCAAACCCCCAAACATCGCCTTGCCGATGTCGCGAGGCAGCGTAACAAAACCATATTTCAATCCCCTGACGATTTTATTTTTCTGCTCGGCGTCATTACAGCACTGCTCCGTACGCTCGGCCTGCTCCTGGGGCTTATCATTTGTCCCGCGCTCAAGCACATCAACCAAAGCGCCCCCAAATATACCTGTCGCAAAGGCGGCCAAAGGTCTAAACACCGCAAATACAGGCCCGAGAAGACTAAATGTCACGAATATGCTGTCCACACCGGTTTGCGGCGTCGAAAGCAAGAACGATACCGTCGCACCCTTGCTCGCACCGTGCTTGTGAAGTGACATCGATACCGGAATCACGCCGCACGAACATAAAGGAAGAGGAACACCGAAAACCGAAGCCTTCACCAAAGGCCATATACCACCGCCACCAAGGTGCCTCTCCACAAACCGCTGCGAAATAAGAACCGACAACAAACCTGCCACAAAAAAACCGAAGAGCAAAAATGGCGACATCTCCGCAACCGTGGCCCAAAAATCAATTAATATCTGCCGAAGATACCCAATAATATCTTTCTGAACATCAAATATACCTAAGCTGCCCATTGATTTAATCCTTTAAGCTCACCTGTTTTTTCAGTCCCTTGCCGGAAACAAAACTATACTCCTTCCGGCCTTTCAAAACCACCTTATTATTATCTATGATAAGTTCCTGCTTTTGCTCGGGTTCTCTTGCCGCAATCACGTTCGCCAGCAAAAATGCCTTTTCCACACCGTCGGCGCTTTTGTAATTGGCCACCTCATCGGGCTGCGCCAGCCGGCAACTGTCATATATCGATACGTTCCTCATTCCTTCAAGCCATGAATAAACCTCCTCTATCGACATCGACGACGCCATCTGGACCGAAACAGGGTTACGCTCCACCGCCGCCTTAATAAAAGGCTCCCAGTCACAGCTGGTCATGTCACGATATGCGTAAAAGGCAAGGTCCGCCGTCGAATTCTTTTCTCGAAGCTCACGAAGATAATCAATCACCTGCTCCCTCGTAAAGTCAACCGAAACTTTTATCGCTTCGCTGCCGACAAAATTCTTTTCCCTCGCCGGCAGCTTCGCCTCCACATGCAAAAAATCGGACAAATCCTCAACAAAACGCCGGGCTTGGGGAATTACTGCTTCGACATATTTTCCAAGAGCTTCTTTGCCTTTTTCCTGCTTCGGGTCAATCTTTTTTTTCTTTATGAACTCGTCCAGTTCGTCACATCGAATCCTGCCCGGCAGAGGATATGGACTAAAGTCCTCCTCCGATACTTCCGAAAGCAGCTTCTCATGCGTTGCGTCGGCTATTCTGAAATTACTGCCGTGCTCATAATGAAACAAAACCTCCGCCCTGACAAACTGAGCCTGACCACGACAATCACGACACGCCTGAAAGTATTGCTGGTACTCTTGATGAGACCTTAGAAAATTCGCGAACATCTGCAAATCCAGTTCCGAAGACAAATAACGACTCAGCCTCTCTGTAAAATGCTCGTAAGCCTTCCTGTCTATAGTCGCATCATTGTACAAACAATGAATGTGCCCGGAATTGTGCGCCACTATCGTAACATTTTCATTCCGAAGCGCACGCTGTGTCTTGTTCGAAATCGCCGTCCCGTTAAACCACATCGCCCTGGTGACAAGCCTCCTATTATTGGTCAAGACCCCGTCGCTTATATCAATGAAATTCTGCGAATGAAGTGGAGTAAGCACCATATATATATCTTCCAGAGCTATCCCGCATACTACAAAAGCCGCCGCCGCGTACAACGCAGCAAGCGATACGCACTCGCCTGCTGCACTTTTGTAACCTTCCTTAAGCCTGAAAGCGTCCATCGCCTCAACGGTTTCCGTCTTCCAGTACGGAATAATGTCACCGTCATATTTGTCCAGCCCGAAGTGCTTGCGGATATCAACGTCAAAATAATACTTGTCACCCGCATAACCGAACAAAGCATTGCTCCCGGTTATCTCCTCCGGTGAAATAATCTTCTCAAACCGCTTAAGTTCTCTCGCCTGGCTCGTAAGCCCCCACGTCTCAAGGTCGAGATTAAACTCGTACTCATCCATCACATACTGCCTGAGCCGCATAAGCTTCTTATGACTGCTTTTGCCCTCGAGCTTCTTGAAACAATCCTCCTTACGCCAACGCCAGATAATCGGACTCATAATATTCGCCAGAACAAGGCTATACATCAGCTCCGGAAACACAAAAATCTCCATGTCCGAAAGCGTTATCGCTGAACTGTATTTCTCCAGCTGCTCCGGCTTCATTTCTTCATCGACCTAAATACAATACCATCACTTACCTTCTCTCTCCAGACTCTCCGGCATCGCTTCGACAAAAGTCCGCATCTCGTCACGAAGTTTCCTCGTCGCCGACTTTATCTCTTTCTCCGTCCCATCCATAAACGACGGGTCATCGAACGTCCTGTGTACCATCTTCGCAGCCCCGCCAAACACCGGGCACTGCTGACGCGCATTATCACAAACCGTCACCACATAGTCAAAGTCAATCCCTTCAAATTCATCAAGGTGCTTGGAACGATGGCCCGAAATATCAACCCCAACTTCGGCCATCGTCTCAATAGCCCTTCGACTCACCGTCGCAGGACTAACTCCCGCTGAAAATACCTCCATCACATCACCCTTCAAGTGCCTCGCCCAGCCCTCTGCTATCTGGCTTCTGCACGCATTGCCCGTGCAAAGAAACAGCACTTTTATCTTTTCCTTACCACCACTCATGAACACTCTGCACCTTTGTTAAAAAATTTAGCTCTATACTCCTGCGCCGTCAAAACAAAATCCGAATAATTCACAAAACTCACAACCGCTTCTGTGCCTACCCGTACAGTTATCCAGTATCCCGATTCTGCTCAATGCAAAATCATATTTGACGGGGTCGGACGGCTCAATCTCTGCAAAACTCTCCGTTATCCTCAGCGCCGCCGACAAACTAACCGTCTTCTGCTCATAAAAACCAAGAACCCTGCACAACCTGGCCATATGAACGTCCACCGGAACAACCAACGCCGACGGCTCAACAGATTTCCAAAGACCCGCGTCAACATCATCGTCACGAACCATCCACCGTAAAAACAAATTCAGCCTCTTACACGCACTGCCTCGGGCAGGACTTACAAGTAAATATCTTAAGCCTCGACCGGCAGACTCGCCGTACTTTTCACTATACACCCCCAAAAGCGATTCGCAAAACTTCGACAAGGCAGGGATGATATTCTCATCACCCTTACTATAGCCCTGCACAAAAAACTTCTCGATACTGCCATATTCGGCTAAAACATCCTTCAATAAAGACAGCAAATCCGAAATGTCCCGACCTGTCGTAAAACGATGCTTGAAACCATTAAACCTCTGCCTCTTTTGCTCATCAAAATTTCTAACAAACTCAAAAGGACTCTCACCCATAAGCCCCAAAAGCTCATGCAGACTTTTTTCAATCTGCTCAACCCGGCCATATGCAAGAGACGCCGCTAAAAAACCCGCTATCTCCATGTCCGAACGATTAGTATATCGATACACAAACTGCAGCGGATCAGACCTTATACATTCACGCCGGTTGTACTTGGCATAAAGTCTTTCCAGAACTTCTCTGATTTCAGACAACCGTTTATTCACCAAGCACCGCTGACTTGAATTCCTCAAACCCCATCTTCTCTATCATCGCCCCTAATCTCTGGTGCGGCTTGGCGTTGGCCTGGTAATACTCGATAATCTTATCCGCCAACTCCAGCGCTTCTTCCGTCGTCAGGTCCCTCACAAGCTCTTGTGACAATCTGGGCTTGCCTCCACCGTTGCCGCCAACAAGAACCCGCCAGCCGTTCTTCATGCCAACAAGGCCGACGTCTTTTATACACGTCTCAGCACACTGGTTCGGACAGCCGCTGATTCCCATCTTAAACTTGCCCGGCAATTCCCTGCCGTGGTATTTGCTATCCATCTTCAATCCGACCCCGAGACTGTCCTGCATCCCCCGCTTGCAGAATGTCGTTCCCGGACATGCCTTGACACTGCGAACGCAAAGACCTACCGCAAAACCAGGTGACATACCAAGCTCCGACCACACAGCATCCACATCCTTCTCGTCTATGCCAACAATCGCTATTCTCGATGCGCTGGTTATCTTAAGGGCCTGCGCGCCGTACTTCTCTGATACGTCCGCCAGCTTCCGCAAAGTCTCAGGGTTCACCACCCCACACGGTATATGCGGCGCTACTGCATACGTCTTCTTGTCTCGCTGAATAATCACACCCTTTTCACCATCCTGCAACATTTCTTTCTCCTTTCTTCAACCGGCACTTTTGAACTTCTCAATCAGATTATGCAATTGTTTTATGTTAAATTGCCTCTGGTGTAAAGGGCGTTTGTCCTCCTTGTAAAGTCCCGTACTTTCTTCAAAGGTCATTTTTTCAGTCTTTACATAAAAAACTCCAAGCGGAAATTTGTCCTCTTCTATGGCCCTTCTGAAAGCTTCGGTCTTGTCGTTCAGCTCGTACGAATCTTCCAGATAATAAGTGTTTTCCTTGAACCACTGATACGTATTGAGTTTATTGAACGTAACGCACGGCTGAAATATATCAACAAGCGCATACCCTTTATGGGTAATCGCTCTTTTCAGTATTTCTTTGGTTTGCTGCGCATCTCCGACATAGGCTCGTGCCACAAAGCCCACATCCAAAGCGATAGCAACAGCCAATGGATTAAATGGCTCAAGAAATACGCCGTTGACCTGAACAGAAGTCTTAAATCCCAGGCGGCTCGTTGGTGATGCCTGGCCTTTCGTCAGACCGTAAACCATATTGTTGTGAACTATGTTCGTTATATCAGGATTCCTTCGTATCGTGTGAATAAAATGATTGCCCCCCTCGCCATACATGTCCCCATCGCCGCTCTCGGCAATGACCGTAAGATTAGGATTCGCAGCTTTTATGGCAGTTGCCGGCGGAAGCGCCCGACCGTGCAAACCGTTAAAAATATTCGTCTTAAAATAATGTGGGATTTTAGCCGCCTGACCAATCCCTGAAACCAGCACAAGATTGCCAGGCTCAATCTCCAACTCAGCCAATACCTGCTTCAATATCTTAAGAATACCAAAATTCCCGCAGCCCGGACACCACGCAATATCAATATCGCCCATATCAAAAACTTCCGTTTCCATCGCTCACCTTTAATTTATTAAAGATGTTAATTCTTCTGCAACCTCTTCGACAAAAAATCCCATACCGTCGTATTTCACAATCTTCTCTTCGATATCAATCCCCGTATTAAGCTTTATCAACTTAGCAAACTGACAGGTCGCATTGTTTTCGATGATTATGATTTTCCCCGCCTTTTTAAGATAATCCGCTGTCCCCTCCGGCAGTGGATATACCTGCTTGAAATGCAAAAACGAAATGTCACCTCCGGCCAGACCTTTTACAGCCTCTTGGACAACATTACGGGTTGAACCCCAGCACACCACCAGAACCTTATAATCTTCCGGCCCAATCAGCTCAGGCCCGATTGCCTCGTCTTTCATCGACTCGGCCTTTTTCAATCTTTTATCAACCATCCTTATTCTCAGGCCAAGGTCTTCGGTAATGTGCCCCTCTTCGTCATGCTCGTCACTGTCCACCAACACCAGACCATCCCCAAAGCCCGGTACCCCACGGGGCGATATCCCGCTATCCGTCAACTCGTATCTCTTGTAACCTTCCTTAGTTCTTACTATGTGCTTTTCAATCTCTATACCTGATAAATCAAAAGATGCCATATTATACGTTGAATTCAAAAGATACTGGTCCGTCAGCACAAATACCGGCACCTGGTATTTGTCCGCCAAATTAAACGCTTTCTGCGTCAGACAAAAAGCCTCGTTAATATCACCCGGTGCCAGTATTATCCTCGGAAATTCACCGTGACCACCATAGAGCACAAGTTCAAGGTCGCCCTGTTCACTGCGCGTCGGCAATCCCGTCGCCGGGCCAGGACGCTGACCAAGATGAACCACTATCGGCATCTCGAGCATCGCGGAAAGACTCACGCCTTCCGTCATTAAAGCAAAACCTCCGCCCGAAGTGCTCACCATCGCCCTGGCGCCTCCATACCACGCACCTATTGCCATATTTATAGCCGCAATCTCGTCCTCGGCCTGCTCCGCTATTATCCCAAATTCCCTCCCGTGCCTGGCAAGAAATGCCAACACGCCCGTCGAAGGAGACATGGGATACGAAGATATAAAATTGCACCCGCCCGCCATCGCCCCCATGGCCACCGCCTCGGTCCCGCTTAAAAGAATTTCATCTTTAATAACGTCTGATTTGCCGATGCTAATCCTGTTTTTTGCAGAATTTCGCAAATCTTTGCCGAACTCAAAACCTCTCTTCGCCACCTCAAGATTGTTTCGGACCACCTCGGTGGATTTGGAAGAAAAAAACTGCCTCACATATTTGGAAATTAAATCCAAATCTATCCCAAACAAACCCGCAATCACCCCCACAGCCACTATATTTGAGTAGACCTTGTTGCCAATCTCAACAGCAATTCTGCTAAGCGGTACATCAATAAACTCACTCTTCACCTGATTAACAGCACTACCCAATACCTCTTTGTCCGCCAGGATAATCGTCCCAGCCGAAATTCTTCCACCAACATGCCCAATCGCACTTTTGTCAAAAGCAATCAAAATATCAATCCGATTTACGGCGGCGCGAACCGCCTTCGAAGATATCCGTATCTCAGTAGAGTTAGTACCCCCGCGAACTCGTGACATGTATTCCCTTGTGGAAAAAATATTATAACCTGCATGCTTGAAAATTCCCGCCAGCAAACTCTCAACTGTTTGAATCCCCATCCCCGCCTGGCCGCACAAGACAATAGAAATGTCATCGGCATCCTGAAATGGCAAATCTTCGCCCATAACTCCCACCCATAATCAAATTATCAATTCTAAAACGATGGAAAACTAATATTCTTCAAGGTGATAAAATTCGGCATCCTCAAGCCACTCCGACGGCCGGGACACAAACTCAATTATATTGTCCAACAACAAATAATGTTTTTTCTCTTCTTCAGCCAGCTTCAAAAAAAGCTCCTTATGATACCCCTGTTCTACCTGCTCAGATTTCTCCAGATAAAAATCCCTGCTTCTTTTCTCAATCTGCTGCGCCTCCCTGTAAAGCTCCACCTGACCCACACCAACATCAAATTCCTCTTTCCCTTCCTTCATCTGCTTGAAAACATTTTTCGCATCGGCCAGTATCGTTGTCTCAGACAGCTTCATCTCCTCGCTCTGAGCTTTCGAAAGCAATTTATAATGTTTCACCTCCTCGTCAGCAAGCATTGTCAATATCGTCTTTACGCCTTTGTTGCCTACCTTCTCCACCAGCCCCCGGTAAAAATTCTCCCCATCCTTCTCCATCTGCATCGCGTATTCGATTATGTCCATGTTCCTCTCTCCTAAAAAACATGTTATGGTTCCGTAAGTCTTCGCCACTTCCTGCCATCAGATTCGATAAGACTATCGGCCTCAGCAAAACTCTCGCTGCCTGCCGCGTAACTACACAAAGCCGACTCGTCGGCCTCCCACGCCTCAAGCACAGGCATCAGAAGCCTCCACGAAATCTCCGCACCGTCATACCGCGTAAACAAAGTCTGGTCACCCACCATACAATCCAGAAGAAGCCTCTCATAAGCCTCCGGCATATCAACCCCGAAAACACTCTTGTAGCTGAAATTCATATTCAAGGTGCTCATGCATATCTTCGAGCCCGGCCTTTTGGCCTGAAAACGAAGCGATATCCCCTCCTCAGGCTGTATCTGCAACACCAGAACGTTTGCCGGCATGTCTCCAAGACCAGCCGATACAAACATCGAATGAGGTACCTTCTTAAATGTAATCGATATCTCCGTGTCCTTCCGCGCAAGACGCTTGCCTGTCCGAAGATAAAACGGAACTCCCTGCCAACGCCAGTTGTCAATATAGAGCTTGGCCGCAACAAACGTCTCCGTCTTTGAATCGTCACTCACCCCGGGTTCTTCACGATACCCCACAACCTTTTCTCCTGCTATCTCTCCCCGTCCATATTGAGCCCTGATAACACTCTGAGACCACGCCTGAAGCTTGAATGGACGTATCGAACCTAAAAGTTTCACTCTCTCGTTACGAATGTGGTCCGCCTCAAAAGATGTCGGAGGCTCCATCGCTACCAATGCCAGCATCTGAAGCATATGATTTTGAAACATATCGCGAAGAGCACCGCTCTTGTCATAATAACCCGCACGGTGCTCAACTCCGACCGTCTCGGCTATCGTAATTTGAATACTGTCGATATAATTCCGGTTCCATACCGGCTCGAAAATCGCATTCGCAAATCGAAACATCAAAATGTTCTGAACCGTCTCCTTGCCCAGGTAATGGTCAATACGATAAACCTGGGACTCATCAAAACATTTATGAACCACACGGTTCAATTCCTCCGCACTTTGCAAGTCCTTCCCGAACGGCTTTTCCACCACCAGCCTTACCCGCTGCCTCGAATCAGTCTCTTCTCCACACGACAGTCCCGACTTGCCAAGATGCTCTACTATACTCCCGTAAAGAAACGGCGGCACCGCAAGATAAAAAACAACCGCACCGGCAACCTTGTGCTTCTTACCAAGCTCACCAACCCTCTTGCTTATCTTCTCATAGAATAAAGCGTCATCATAATCACCGCTTAGATAATAAAGCCTCTCGATGAAAGCTCCAAGTTCCTCTCGCAATGACCCGCCCAGCTTCGCCTCTATCGCCTCTCGCGCCCCCTCGCGAAACTGCTTCTCCGTCAGCTCTTTCCGCCCGACCCCAAGAACATAAAACCGCTCAGAAAGAAGCTCCCTCCTGAACAGCTCACACAGACTTACAAGCAGCTTCCTGTGCGTCAAGTCGCCCGATGCTCCGAAAACCACCAATCCGCACGGCGGAGCCGGAACCTCGACACAACGCTTATCCTGCGCCGTTACGTATGGACGAATCTCTTCCATCTAAAAATCCCTTTAATCTTCTTCGATAACTTCGAATTCGTCCTTGCCCACCCCGCAGTCAGGACAAACCCAGTCCGCCGGCAATGCCTCAAATGATGTCCCCGCCTCCACACCGTTGCCCGGGTCGCCAACTTCAGGGTCATAAATATAACCACAAATAAGACATTTGTACTTCTTCATCTTTTTAGCTCCTTTTGCTGGTTTTCCTTTCGGTTCCTCTCCTATATAAGTTGCCGCTCTGCGCGGCGTCCTGCCGCCTTTAACATCTCGGTAGTAACAATATGTCATCGGTATCTTGTTGCTGTCGATTGTCTCGCAAGATGTAATTCTACCAATAAACAGTGTGTGTGTTTCTACGTCTATCGCCTCGGTAACCTCAGCCTCTAAAAAACCAACCGTATTATCAAGAATAATCGGCGCGCCCGTCGCTCCGGTTTTATAATTAACATCCTGAAATTTATCTATGTTTCTGCCGCTCCTGAAACCAAACCTGCCTATAAATTCCATAGGCGCATCCTCAGCAAGAACCGACACCACAAAAACCTTACTCTCGGAAATATACTCGTGCGTTAAGTTCTCCCTGTGGATGCTCGTAGCGACCATCGGCGGCTCAGGCGTTACCTGAAAAACAGTATTGACAATACA
>Ga0114923_10001245_pt1 | contig 17957 bp, 18 predicted proteins | sample SumtaG_FD_89578 | JGI IMG/M metagenome (GOLD analysis project Ga0114923, IMG submission 89578) | Deep subsurface microbial communities from Indian Ocean to uncover new lineages of life (NeLLi) - Sumatra_00157 metaG | ecosystem: Environmental > Aquatic > Marine > Oceanic > Sediment | place: near...
CAATCGCGGTGACAACTAGAATTTCGCTCGTATCCATTCCCCCTGCTAGTTCAATTATATCTGAAATCTTCACACCGACATAACTGCCTTTTCCGATCTGATTACCAAAGGTATTCTGGAACGACCCATCACGTTCTACTGCTTCCATTGCAAGCATTTCATTTAGTGTCACCAATCTAGAAATTGAATCAATATCAACTAATTCTATGGACGGATCGTTACTTGGTTCCGATAAAACCATGAGCGCTATGATTGAACCGCCTGCGACGATTAGGATAATTCCAAGAAACGCATAGAGCTGCCGTCGCTCTGAATTCGTGGACATGGGCTCCGTTTACTTTGTATCTTGATAAATATGCTACTCTATGGGAAGTCAAATACATTGCGTATGATATGATCTATTTCGCAGCTAACTGACAATAACAATTGCTTCAATCTCGACTTTTACATCCTTCGGAAGTCTGGCAACTTCAACTGCAGCTCGAGCGGGTGGGTCAACCGGAAACCATTTTGCATACTCCTCATTCATTTCTCCGAAGTCATCCATGTTCTTTAGGAAAACAGAAACCTTGACAATACTGCTCATGGAAGAACCAGCTGCCTCTATGATGGCTTTCAAATTCTTCAAACATTGATGTGTTTGTTTCGTGATTGAACCTGATACGAGTTCACCCGTTTCAGGGTTTGCCGGTATCTGTCCGGAGCAAAACAAAAATCCATTTGCTTTGATTGCTTGTGAATAAGGACCAATTGCCTTTGGAGCATCGCTTGTTGAAACAACTTCACGCTTCATAATAATCAAGCTAATTCAAGAAGCAATCCGTCTTTAACCTAACGATTTTATCTTCTTTCAGGTGCTGGAGGAATTGTGTAACCTCTGACTATGCGAGTACCTGTTTCACCATTTAGCGCTCTGGTTATGTTTGGTGGGTCGGTGATTAATGCCTCTTCTCCACCCTTTTTGATGAATTCTATACATGCTTCTACTTTTGGTAGCATGCTTCCCGGAGTGAAGTGACCTTCATCACAATACTTCTGAGCTTGAATATGATCCATCTTGTCAATCGGTTGTTCATTTTCTTTTCCAAAATTTAGGTAGACCTTTTCAACTGCAGTAGAAATCAGTAATAGATCGGCATTGAGTCCGTTGGCAAGAAGTCCAGATGCTCTATCCTTATCGATAACTGCGGCTACACCTTTGAGGTATCCATTCTCGTCCTCAACGACTGGAATTCCGCCTCCTCCCACAGCATATACTATAACACCTTCTTGGATCAAGGCCTTGATAGCCGGGAGTTCAATCACCTTTATTGGAATTGGTGAAGGTACGACTCTTCTCCATCCACGTCCTGAGTCTTCCTTAACCAACCATCCATCATCCTTCTCTCGCTTCTTAGCTTCTTTCTCTTCCATGAAAGACCCTACTGGTTTTGCGGGGTTCTGGAAAGCAGGGTCTTCTTTGTCGACAAGTACTTGTGTGACGAGGCTTGCAACGCTCTTCAAAATACTTCTATGTTTGAATTCATTATACATTGCCCTTTGAATCATGTAACCAATAGCACCCTGTGTATCGGCTCCACAGTAATCAAGTGGAACTTCATGAAGCTCGTGAGCTGACAGTTCGGACCTACGAAGAATGAAACCAACCTGTGGACCATTTCCTGAAGTTATTACCACGTCCCATCCTGCTTCAATCATATCCGCGATGTGTTTACATGTTTCTGCAGTTGCCTTATACTGGTCTGGAATTGTTCTGTGTTGCTTATCTTTGATCAGTGAATTTCCGCCTATTGCGATTACAGCTTTCTTTGCCATCGGTTTCAACCCTTTGTGATAGAGGCTAAATTTCTTGGCCCATTCCTAATTAAACGAATGGGTCTAGAGCTTAGAATCGAAAAGGGCACTTGACGAATATTAGATGAGAACCATAGCTGTTTGTACTAAAAGTAAATTTTATTAACAATAGTTTATTACATAATTGACGTTAATAAGAAGGGAACTCTTTTGAAGTCGCAAAGAAAAATAAAGAAGATGTGGAAAGGACGACCAACATCAGATGGTGCAGGTGTCAAACTGATCAGAGCCTTCGGACATCCTCATGTGCAAGACACGGATCCGTTCCTCCTGCTAGATGCATTTGGATCCGACAATCCAGACGATTACATTGCAGGATTTCCTTGGCACCCCCATAGAGGCATCGAGACCATTACCTACATGCTAAATGGCAAGGTGCGACATGGAGATAGCTTGGGGAATTCTGGAGTCATTAGTGATGGAGATGTTCAATGGATGACAGCAGGTAGCGGGATTGTCCATGAAGAGATGCCAGAGAGAACTGGCAACCGAATGGCCGGATTCCAACTTTGGGCAAACCTACCATCACATAGCAAAATGATGCATCCACGGTATCAAGACATAAAGAGTGAAGATATACCCGAGGTCATTTTGGAATCTGGAGCAAAGGTGAGGGTTATCTGCGGCACCATCGAAGGAAGCACAGGACCAGTACAGGATATCGTTACCGACCCTCAATACTTCGATGTAACACTTGATCCCAACAGGTCATTCAATCATTCTGTAAAGCAGGGGTATACGGCTTTTGCATATGTCTTTGAAGGTAGTGGTTTCTTTGGACCTGAGCAAAGTGAAAGCACGGAATCGCAGACGCTTGTTCTGTACGATGACGGTGAAAACATCAATATCACAGCAGGTGGTGAAGGTGTTCGCTTTCTATTCATATCGGGAAAACCTCTCAAAGAACCGATTGCTTGGGAGGGACCTATCGTTATGAATACGAACGAAGAGCTTAGAACTGCATTTGACGAATATCGGAAAGGTACATTCCTAAAGACAAAAGAAGAATGATAGCGAACTCTCTAGGTGTTGCGATATTGCTGTGCTAATCTTCAACATCTAACAAATCTGGTAGATCAAATTCCATATTGGTTGATAGAACTTCGCTGTCATGGATTCTATTTAATTCTCCAACCCCATCAAATTCAAATCTCCTATTGTACTTTGTAAACTTGGGAGGATTATCGGGGTAGTATGTAAATTCTGTTTCAACGGAAATATCGTATTGGACTTCGGCTATGATTCGATCCTTAGACTTTGTTAGCTCTGTACTAAGAATACTCAATGATACTGAACCTAGATGACCACTTCCACCAGCAGACTCGCCCACATTATGATGTTTCTTAAGCCAATTCTCAATATACGTTCGAATTCGATTCTCTGTTTCATCCATGGCTCGAATTCCACCTTTGGGATTGTTCAAGTATATCTAAATTCTATTTGCGGTGTTCGCGTAACCATTCATCCAAATATGTACATTCGAGTTCATCCGCACCTTCTACAGATTGTCCAGTCATTATATCTACTAGCGTTTTTGTTCTAAGCAGGATTACTCTATTCTTCTCTACCAGTTCCTTTGCAAATTCCAGTGCCTTATCTAAGAGTTCATCCTGTTCAATTAATCTGTCTGCAATTCCTATTCTAAATGCTTCATGCGCTGAGATTCTTCGTCCAGTCAAAAGAATGTCTTTAGATTTTGCAGGACCCACGAGTTGAATCAAACTTGAAGCGGCTCCCGCACCGGGGAAAATATCTATAGTAATTTCAGGAAGTGAAAATGAAGCGTTCTTTGAATAGAACCTGAAGTCACATGCATTTGATACCATTGCACCAAATCCAATAGCATGACCATTGACAGCAGCGATTGTGATACAATTCCTTGCTTGTTTGATAACTCTAATTGTCTTCTCCAGTCCTTTGAAGAAATCCGTGTACTCATCATCTGAGAGACCTTTAATCATCTTAAGATCGAAACCAGCGCAGAATGCTTTCTCTCCCTCACCTGTAAAGATAAGTGCAGCAATGTCAGGGTCATTCGCGAATCTTGAAACCTTCTCATCAAAATCAATTAGCATCTCACGAGTGACCGAGTTGAGTTTATCGGGTCTTGAAATAGTAATGATTACGATCGAATCCTGTTTTTCACATTTGATTTCCCCGGTCATTTATCAAGCACCAACACAATCAATAGTGTTCATTAATGAATTAAGGGTTTTGGGCACGAGCCGATTTAATTAATTCAGTGCCATCTTCTTTTAGCATTCGATGGCGTTGAAAGAGGGTCTTATTATGTTAATATCTTCTTTTATCTTATTAGGAAATTGATTGGTATGGAACATACATCTGAAGAAGCTCAAGAAGAGAAACGTCCTAGCTTACGCGACGAATTCAATTCACATATTACAACACTAGCTGCGTCTATTCTTCCTTTTATCCAATCAATTCCCCCATTAGCGCTTTGGGGTGGATTGATGACAGTTCCACTAATCACGTATTTTGCCATAATGTTGACTTCTCCAAATCAATTCTTTGAAGCTTTGATTCAACTCTTCTTCGAACATTTCTTGATTGAATTAGTCGTAGCAATTATTGGATTCATTATCCTTATTTATTCAATCATATTCATGAGATTTAACAAGAAAGAATGTTTAATCAAAACTGGCCCTTATTCTCTTGTACGTCATCCACAATATCTTGGTGTTATTCTATTCATAACAACTATATCATGCCGCAGCTACTGGATTCTTACACACACCTTTGGAATCGGTTGGCTTCAATCTGAGGGGACTGTGGTACTTTGGTTATTCACATTAGTTGCCTACATTGTTTTAGCGAAAATCGAAGAATCACACCTGATGAACAAGTTTGGTGAAGATTATAATGATTACAGACGTTCTGTGGGATTCATTATACCTTACACAAGCACCGATAACAAATGGATCGAAATCTTCATCTCAATATTGATTCCAGTAGTCATTTTCATCGCACTACTAACTAGTGCGAACTTGTTGTTCACTATATGGTGATAGTCTATCTATAATCAGATGAGGAGTAATCATTGTTACTTTGCGTCTTGTTTACTCTCATAATCTTCTATGGCTTTATGTAGCGCATCTGCAGCCAAGTTCGAGCAATGCATCTTCTGGGGTGGAAGACCATCTAACGCTTCAGCTACTTGACCCCGACCAAGATTCTTGGCTTCTTCAAGAGTCATTCCAATTGCCATTTGTGTTGTCATTGACGAGGTAGCGATAGCAGCAACGCATCCGAATGTTTCAACTTTAATATCGGCAATGATACCATCCTTAACTCGAATGAATAGACGCATCATATCCCCACAAGTCGGATTTCCTACTTCACCCACACCATCAGGATCTTCCATTTTACCCATGTTTTTTGGATCTCTGAAATTTGCGATTACCTTGTCTGAATACATTTTACGTACCTCATTTTAGCTTCTCCAAATAATCCATTTAGAGTTTCCTTTTACGGACAATTCTACCATTCATCTTTAGGTAAGTCATGATGATGATCGTGGTCGTTATCATCCGCTGCAAAATAGACACCACTTCGTAATGGACTGAATTCTCTAAGTCGCTCAACAGCTGGAATTAGAGCTTCCACAAAGTTGTCAATTTCATCAATTGTATTGAACCTCGAGAATGACACTCGCACCGATCCATGAGCGATCTCGGGTGGAAGTCCTATCGCCTTCAAAACGTGACTTCCTTGTAGTGTTTTTGAAGAGCACGCTGAGCCTGTCGATACTGAATAGCCCTCCATATCGAGATGCACAAGGATTGATTCGCCTTCAATTTGTTCTATGACTATACTGTAGATATTTGGAATTCTCTTAATTGGATGCCCCGTGATACGAAAACTCGGAAGTTGTTCTTCAATTACTTTCTCAAGATGCTTACGAAGTGATTCGAGGTATGTTACGTCATCTTTTCCCCAAATCTCAATAGCTTTAGCAAAACCAACAACTGCTGGAACATTTTCAGTTCCCGGTCTAAGTCTTCTCTCTTCATCTCCTCCTTCAAGAACCCTTTTGATTTTAGTACCTCGTCTGATGTAGAGTGCTCCGACTCCTTTTGGACCATGGATATGATGACCATCAATTGTGACTAAATCTGCTTTTAATTTCTCTGTGTCTATTGGGACCTTCAAGAATGTGTGTGTTGCATCAGTATGGAAGATAACTCCTTTCTTTGATGTGATACCTGCAATTTCATCAATGGGCTGAAGTGTTCCAATCTCGCGATTTCCATGTTGAATGGTAACAAGAATTGTATCTTCACGAATTGCTGATTTCAGTGTTTCTAGATTAATTACTCCGTATTCGTCAACATCTAAGTAAGTGACTTCATATCCTGCATTCTCAAGTCGTTTGCAGGTTCTAAGAATTGATTGCACTTCAATGGCAGTGGTGATGATGTGTCGACCTTTTTCTTTGTTGGCTAGAACAACACCTCTTAATGCTAAATTATTAGACTCAGTGGATCCTGAAGTGAAGACTATTGCTCTTGGGTCTGTATTCAAAGAATTCGCGATAACTTGCCTTGCATTCTCAAGACCTCTAACCGCTCCGACATCCTGAGTGTGACTTAGTTCTAATCCTGCAGTACCATAGTGTTCTCTGAAGTAAGGAAGCATTGCTTCAATAACTCTTTCATCAACTTGTGTGGAGTTTGCATTGTCAAAATATCCCATTGCTCTCAGTCCTTGCAGGCTGAACAATCATCTTTGACGTGTGCGCAGTATTCTCTGTGAACATCACAGAGGTCTCCACGATCGCGAAGGAGGTCAATGATACGATTGATTTCTCTTGTCATTTCTTCGTAAACAAATTCTCCTTCGTTTCGATTTTCCCATGCTTCAATTATAATATCCGCGGATTTTTCGATTTCAGGTTTTACTTCCTTCGATATTTTTACTTGATCCCCTCTAGAGCGATTAGATTTGTTCAATTTGTATTGCGTTACTGCTGGTTCAGTAACTCCTAACATCTTCGCTATTTGCTTCTGGGGTTTCCCTTTCTCAATCATAACTCTTGCTAACTCGCGGCGAATTGATGGTAAAACGTACCAAACCTCCACTTCTTGGGGCATCAGCCATGTTCTGCGTTTTCTTCGTTTGGGTTCTCCATCTTTTGACGCCATGATATTCACACTCTTAACTATCTTTATGTTAACTATTTTTAATCACTTAAAAGAATGACGGATTGGCTATAATTAATAACTATCTTGTGTCTACGTTGGTTGATTTTGATGGAACCAAACGATTTTGAAAAAGCTGTTCAGATCTTGAATGACTCTAAATACGTGATAGCGCTCACAGGTGCGGGTGTTTCTCGAGAATCGAATGTGCCAACATTCAGAGGAAAGGATGGTCTCTGGAGAAATTATGATGCTATGGAATTAGCAACTCCTGAAGCATTTGCAAATGACCCCAAAACAGTTTGGGAGTGGTATACTTGGAGACAGGGATTGATAGGAGAATGTGATCCGAATGCCGCTCATGAAACCCTAGTTGAATTTGAACAAACTGGATTACTAAAAAGTTTGATAACTCAAAATGTTGATGGTCTCCACAGACGCGCTGGGTCTGAAAATGTTCTTGAAGTTCATGGAAATTTATGGGCAATGAAATGTACATCATGTGATCATCGAGACCGCCTAACTTCTCCGGCAGAAGGCATACCGAATTGTCCACAATGTGGTTCTTATTTGCGCCCCGATGTAGTATGGTTTGGAGAACAACTTGATCCTTCCATCATGAATAAAGTATACAACGAATTAGAAGAAGCTGATACAATCATGGTTATTGGGACATCCGCTTTGGTTCATCCTGCAGCTTCATTTCCTTTAGTTATACGTCAACAAGGTGGTAATATCATTGAGATGAACGTCGAGAAAACGCCACTGACATCTTATTCCAGTGTTCATCTTTCTGGAAAAGCAGGTGAAGTGCTTCCACGTTTGAATGCTCTATTACTTTGATGACGTTTGTAGAAAATCTGCTCGAGCCCTTGCACTTTTGCTCTCTTTGAACCTACCATGTTGAAGCAGAGCTTCAGCATAAGCATCCCAAATTTCTGGGTCTGTTTTGTCGAGAACAATAAGTTTTTTGTAGACACTTATAGCTCTCTCCACGTTCTCCCACAAATATTGACAACGCGCAAATAGCTTGAGAGTTTCTACATCGTTCTGATTCATTTTGAGAGCTCTAAGGAATATTCTAGATGCTCTTGCATATCTTCCTTGTTTTAGGAGTGAGTTACCAAGTTCCCTCCATACTTCAATATCATCAGGTTGGGTTTTGACAGCTTTGTACAAATCTTTACTTGCTTCAAAATAGTCGCCCAATTGCATCTTTGCCTTACCCAGCAAGTAATGAGCATCCATATTCTGCGGGTCTACCTTTACAAGGTGTGTAAGAACTTCAATTGCTTCAAGACATTTTTCTGAATATATCTGAAGTGTGCCTAAGAGCAACAGGCCCCTCACATTATCGGGTTCTAATTCTAATCCCTTTCGAACTGCACTAATAGCATCGAAGTATTTTTCTTGGCCTGTATAGACTTCGGCGAATTCAAAATAAGACTCGGACCTTCCCGAATCATCCAGTGTTTCAATCGAGGAAAATGTATCACTGGTAGATTTGTCAGAACTATCCCCAGTTGCATCACTAGTTCTCTTAATTTCTGATTGTTTTGTATATGTTGACGTCCTTAGTTCCACTACCGAATCGCTTCGAGTACTTAATTCAACTTTAAATCTCCGTGGTTTTGAATCAGCTAATCGCATTCCCTGTCCTAGATACTTTTTACGTAATTCAGCTCTGAGTGTTGCCCACGTTACGCGCTTATTTTCTTTTAATCGTAGAATCTCCTTACCCGCTTTTTCCGCATCGGTTTCTCTTCTCATATGTAATCGAATTACTGTGACATTTTCCCAAGCTTCCATATCATCTGGCAGATACTCTAATGATTTTAGAAAACATTTTTCAGCTTCTTTGAGGTTCTGTTTGTCACTGTGAACAGTTCCGAGATTAAACCACGCTTCACTTAGGGCAGAATCAAGTTCAACAGCTTTTTCTAAAACCCTTAAGGCATCTTCTAGTTTACCTTCTTTGATGTATGCTAAACCTGCTTCATACCAAACCAAAGGATTTGTTTCGGATTCATCTGGTTCAACTGATTCTAACTTATCCTCTTCCTCAATCTCAGAAATTTTCAGCCACCTCGCTCGTTTGTATGATATTTAACCTGAAACCTAATGAGCATTCTGCATAACAAGTTTGGTGGTAACAGATAAATGAGAGTTGATACGAATTCCTATATCGGTGTAAAACATGAAAATCCTGATTACTGGAATAACTGGATTTGTTGGTGGTAAATTATCAGCTCAGCTCATCGAGGCTGGACATGAAGTCATAGCGTTAGTCCGAGAAACCAGTAACACCTCTGGAATTGATGAAGCGGTTATTATCAAAGAAACTGATTTGTTTGATCCTGATTCCTTGGATGAATCTGTTAAATCATCAGAAGCAACAGTTGCAATTCACCTTGCATCTTATTTTGATTTCTATCCTAGTGACAAAGACTTGATGTACAGAGTGAATGTTGAAGGTACTAAGAACCTGATGTATGCCTGCGTTGATACAAATGTCGAACGTTTCATCTATTGCTCCACTACGGAAACAATTGGGCCTGTAAGATTTCCTCCAGGTAATGAGGACACAGAGCTGAATCCTGTATTTGATTATAGCAAAAGCAAGGTATTAGCTGAGAAGGTGGTTCGTGAAATATCAGACGAGATGGGGATTTCACACATCATCCTAAGACCCACAGGAATAATGGGTGAAGGCGATTTCTATACTGCGTTTGAAATCATCCAAGCAATCAATGACAAAGCGATTCCAGTACTACCTGGTGATGGTTCAAAACATTTGATGTACACACATATTGATGATGTCGTGGAAGGTTTCATGGCTGCTATCACCTCACAATCCGCACTCAACAATACTATGATTCTTTGTGTTGATGCGCCAATGACGTACAAAGACCTGATTGAATTCTTAGGAAATGCATTGGGTGTGAAACCCCCCTCAAGAAGAATTCCAACAAGTTTGGCAAAACTTGGGATCGGGTTAATGAGCCCATTCAAGAATAGGGGAAAGACAACATTTCTTTGGCATATGAAATCAATTCAGAGCATGGATGAAGACCGATGGTATACCAATGAAAGGGCCAAGCGACTTCTAAATTGGGCTCCTAAGTATACCATGATTCAAGGACTTCAGAAAGCAATTGAATGGTATTATGCTGAAGGTCATATTGAGAAGAGGTCATAGATATGGATCCGATTCTCGGATTTATTCTAATCATCTTGCCAATCATCTTAGCTGGAATATTGCTTGTTGTTCTGCACAAAGCTGCAGATGTTACGGGCGTTATCGTTTGGCTTGTGACCTGTGGCATAGCAATAGTAGCTTTTCAAACTGATATTGGAATTGTCCTTGTTGCTAGTTTTGCAGGAATTGTAAAATCTGCACCTATTTCACTAATGGTACTGACATCAATTTTTATGATGACCTACATGCAGGAAACTGGTTCTTTGCAGCGGTTGATTGTGTACTTCAAAACTCTTGGTGGTGGCAGTCGTCCAATGCAGATAATGTTCATCAGTCTTGGATTAGGATTATTTCTTGTTGGAATCGGAGCCACTCCCGTTACAATGCTTCCACCCGTAATGCTAGCTCTTGGATTCTCACCTCTCGTGGCAGTAGCTCTACCGGCAATCGGTTATGATCCTCTAACAACTTTCGCTCTCCTAGGAGTTCCTGCAGTTGTGTTTACAGGAGAATACAATGCCGTCGCTGGAACTTCACTTCAGCTATGGGAAACCGGTTCAGTCTTTGCTATGTTTATGCCAGTGATCACAACTGGTATCGCTATTTCGATGCTATGGATTGCAGGTGGGAAGAAACTACTCATGAGCCGGGAAGGCCTTTTACTGGCTGTCATTAGCGGCGTCACTGCTGGTGGAGTTGCCTTAATTGCAAATTCTGTTTTAGTTCAACAAACCACATTGACAAATGTATTTGCTGGAACCGCTGTTATGGGCGTACTATTTCTGTACACGCGAATAAAACGCAGGCCTATGATTAATCGAGATATTCTGGTTGAGAAGGATTTCGAAATTGAAGAAAGTATGAGTTTGAGGAAAGCCGCAATTCCTTGGACAATTCTAGTAGTGTTATGCCTAGCTACTAACGTGATTCCGTTTATCAAGGATATAGTATTTACCCAGCTTGCATTTCCTATCCAGATTGGCGCTTACCCCAGAACTATCAACACACGTATTCTCTGGCAAGCATACTTCTTGATGCTTGTAGCCACTGCTCTTTCAATCCCCTTCTTTAAGAGAGATCGGACTGTCTTAAGAAATACTTTGAGCAAGTTCAAGAGACGTGCTCCTCGTCCAGTTCTAGCTGCTGCAGTATTCTTTGCGATGGCTGAGGTCATGAATTTCAGTGGTTGGATTCTTGGCCCAACTGGAGTTTGGTTAAGTCCTCTCGATCCTATCAATGGGATCGATCCAACAAACAATATGATATATTTGTTAGCGACCTTAACGTCCGATTCTATCGGGATGGCGTATCCCTTGACTGCAGCGTTCATTGGTCTGATGGCTGGATTTGTTTCAGGCTCAGAAACCTCTGCGATAGCAATGTTCACTGGATATCACCATCAAGCCAGTACTTTGATTGGCGCAAACTCCCTTGTTGTTGCAGCATCTAGTGGGATTGGTGGTGGTCTAGCAAGTATCTTGAGTCCTGCTAAAGTTCAAAATGCTGCTGCTGTTATTGATCAAATTGGAATCGAAGGTGCCGTGATACGGTATGGAGCCGTTATTGCAATACTAATGACATTAGCAGTTGCTCTCATGACATTCGTGTGGGCGTTCATATAACGAGTATCGCTGTAAAGTGGTGTAGAGGGTGCAAATGAAACTTACGCAAATTGGAGAAATCCGTTCTCCATTCAATGATAGCAAGGGGACACCGATTCAACCCACGTATTCAACGGCAAACGGTGAGGTAATACTGAATGATGAATATGTCGAAGGACTCACATCGCTAGATGGTTTTTCACATATGATTCTCCTTTATTGGTGTCACAAGACAAAGGATTTTGACCTTCTGGCAGCACCTTATCTAGATGATCGCAAACATGGGATTTTTTCAATACGGGCACCTTCGCGCCCAAATCCAATTGGTCTATCGGTGGTTAGAATCTTAGAGATTAGGAATAATAGAATTCTCTTTGAAGGTGTTGATATTCTTGATGGCACTCCATTGCTGGATATCAAACCGTACGTTCCTGAATTTGATGCTAGACCTGAAGCTTCGAGTGGATGGTTGACAGAGCGATTTAGTGCAGAGGAACATAAGATTGCTGACCGTCGTTTTCAATCATGATGTTAATGGGGCAACTATATGTAGAAACAGCATTGACAATTGAAATGGATTTACTTTCCCCGGTGATAGAGTATGCTTATGGACACAATCACGATTCGAAATTTGGAATTGAAAAATCGAATCGTGATGCTCGCAACTCACTTGGGATACTGCGATGATGGAATTGTGGATGAGCGTATTATAAGATTCTATCAAGAGCGCGCTAAGTTTCGCCCTGGATTGATTATTGTCGGTGGATGCTACACGGAACACTTGGGGATGAGTAGTCCAACAATGATTGGCTTGAGTGAAGATAAGCATCTCCCCGGACTCAAAGCATTAGTTGATAGTATCCATGCATTTGACGTTCCTGTTGCGGCTCAGCTATATCACGCTGGAAGATATGCACATTCTATGGTTCTAAACGAAGAATCTGTATCAGCATCAGCGGTTCTTTGTCGTCTAACTAGAGAAACACCAAGAGCTTTGTCAATTGAAGAAATTCAGACTACAATTACAAACTATGGGGTTGCTGCAGCAAGAGCAAAAGACGCAGGATTTGATGCAGTTGAAATTCTTGGCTCTGCCGGATATTTGATCAATCAATTCATGGCTCGTGCTACTAATATCCGCGAAGACGAATACGGCGGAACCCTTGAGAATCGGGCAAGGGTTGCACTTGAAGTCGTTCGATCCGTACGCGAAGCAGTTGGTGATGACTTCACTGTATTATATCGAATTAGCGGTGAGGACTTTGTGGAAGATGGAATAACTCTTGAAGAGAATAAGACCATTGTAAAATGGCTTGTTGAAGCAGGAGTTGACGTCATAGATGTAACAGGTGGTTGGCATGAAACTCGAACTCCTCAAATTTCAATGGATGTGCCACGAGGCCATTATTCCTATTTAGCTGAGGCCATTGCAGAATCTGTAGACGTACCTGTTATTGCATGCAATAGGATCAACAGTCCTCGAATTGCGGAGCGCATTCTAGAAAGAGGAAAAGTGCAATTGATAGGTATGTCTCGTGGGCTTATAGCTGATGCGGAATTACCTGAGAAAATTCGGGAGAATCGCTCAGAGGAAATTAGAACCTGCATTGCCTGCAACCTCGGATGCCTTGACAATGTTTTCAAAATGGAACCTGTGATATGTGCAATTAACCCGCTTGCAGGCTTAGAGTTGGAACGAGAGATTAGTAAGAATGGAAAAGGGTCCATTGCTGTTGTTGGAGCTGGGCCAGCTGGGCTTGAAACAGCACGAGTTCTCAAACTAAGGGGTTTTGATGTCACGTTATTTGAGAGAGATCGAACACCTGGGGGACTGTTGAAACTTGGTGCTAGAATTCCTGGACGAGGTGAGCTTGCTGCTTACCCATCATACATGCTGCGGGAACTAAGAAGATTAGGTATAGACTTACGATTCGAAACTAAAGTAAATGCCAAAACGATTGCTTCCGAGAACTTTGATTGTGTGGTATGTGCAACTGGAACAATAGCTGGAGCTCCAGCAATTGACGGTGTTGAAAATCAAAATGTTCTGAGCGCATATGAGGTCATTGAAAATCAACCAGATGACCTTGGAAAAGTAGCAATTCTCGGAGGATCTGCTTTGGGATGTTATGCAGGTTTGTTTGTTTCTTCTAGAGCCGAGTCAGTCCACATCTTTTCTGATAACGATGAAATTGGGATAGACCTTGGTCGAACATCGAGATGGATCATTATGAAAGCCATGAAGGAACGAAATATTGAGATTAACAAAAGTACTCCAATTTCACAAATTCTCAATAACTATTTGATGTTCGCTGATGAAAACTCAACTCTCTTCACTGTAGATACAGTAATCATTGCAACTGAACCACAGCCACGTAATCGCTTAGCTGAGAAACTAAAGCGAAATGGTATTCGTGTTGAGTTGGTGGGTTCTGTAATTGGTACTAATGGTTTACTGGAGATAGTACACAAGGCATTCGAATTTGCAAACAATCTTTCAATCAAATGAAACCAGTCAATACCTGCCTAAGCGGATATTCTTATAATATAACAAATCAAGAAGAGCTAACTGAATGCTTGCTGGAGTTAATGAAAAAGTGCCGCCTTTCGAAGATGATACACACAGTAGCGTGATCTCCTATCCTACGTTTACAGAGATAGAATATATTCTTACAGAGCGCTTTGAGATTCTAAGTAGCTCTATGGAATACGGAATGCCGACATTCACATATCGTTGGAAAGAAGGTTATGTTCCCGACACGATTGAGCAGGAACGAGTATTTGACATTGTACATGATGCTAGTGACAAGCTTAAGATTTGGCCTGTAATAAGATGGAGTGATGAAAAGTCTGGTATTTACTTCACTCGATTCATCCCTCAAGAAAGACAACCAAAAAGCGACCCTCGAGTTAACTATGCGTTATTTATCGCTACCCTCGCAACAATTGCAATTGGGGGATTCCTTCAAGCTACAAGTGAAATTTTTTTGGCTCTATTCTACCCACAATGGACCTATTTTGACATTGCGTTTACTACGATTATTTTTATCGCGGCCTTAATGGGTATTATTTTCACACACGAGATGGGTCACTACCTAATGGCCAAACGAAGAGGAATTGATGCGACTCTGCCTTATTTCATACCCGGATTACCCCAGATTGGTGGTACATTCGGTGCCTTCATCAAACAGAAGAGTCCGCCACGGAATAAAAAAGACCTCTTTGATTTAGGATTAGCTGGACCGTGGGCCGGTTTCATCGTTACACTAGTTGTATTAGTTATTGGCTTTCTACTTTCCGTTCCAGTTACGGCTGAGGAATTGACAGCCATTGATGCTGAATTTCCAGGAATGTCGGGATCATTGCCAGTCCCTCTGTTGTTTGTTGTTCTAGAATTGATATTTGTAGACTTCATACCTGTTGGGGGAACAATCTACTTGCATCCAGTTGGGTTTGCTGCTTGGGTAGGATGCTTGGTTACTGCATTGAATCTATTTCCAACAGGGCAGTTGGATGGAGGTCATGCATTACGTGGAATAATTGATGAAAAGAAACACAAGTACATTGGATATGGTGCAATCGCAGTAATGTTTGTTGCTGGTTATTTCCTAATGGCAATACTCGTTCTAGCGATGTCTTCTGGAGGTTCACACCCAGGAGCTCTTGATGATACTGTTCCCGTATCTAAATCGCGAGTAGTTCTATTCGTTCTATCAATGATTGTGCTTATCCTAGCGATTCCACCACTTGGCTTAGAATTATTCGGAATATAATCAGGATTTGAAGGTCAAAAGAAACGAGGTGCCAGTTACTTCGTGTCCAGAAAGGATGTCCTGAATTTCTAAATCCACTTCACTTATCTTGAGTAGGTCCATTACAATTTTGAGACCTATACCTAGAATGTTCCGACCATTTGACTTTGACAAAAGAGTGTCTTTGACCTCTTGAGGAATTCCACCAGCAACATCAGATATGACTAGCGTCATTTTCAATTCAGGATGGCATGAAATTCTTACAGCAGGTTTTTTGGTTGAATACCTGACGCTGTTGTCAAGGATGTTCCATAAGGCTTGAGCGATTAATGGGGAAGTATTGACAACACAATTTTCGGAAATGTCAGTGATGGTTATTTGATCTGGATTGAGTTCGTGTTCTACAATGACTCTTTCCACTACTTTCTCGAGTATTGGTTTGATTTTCAGTCTAACAAAGCTAGGTGAGTCTGATGAGAGGTCTATTATGGTTTCTCTAATTTCATTCATAAAAGTGGAAGCTGAATCGACCGAGTCTTTTGCAATTTCCAAGAACTTGTTTGATTCTTCATCTTTAACCTCAATGAGACCAATCGCTTGTGTGATGATGTTTAGGTAATTTCGTAAATCATGTGCAAGAAGATTACGTAGGAGTTGTGATACTCTTACTTGAGTTTCCAGGTAGTTTCTATAATTCTGAATAAATTCCAAGAGAAGCAATAATGAAATAATTGTCTGACAGATGAATTGCACGTAACCAAAGACTTCGAGTTCTGGAATGAATGGAACTACAGCAACTGGTAAGCTGACCACTGCCCAGAATAGGTACACGGCGCTAATTGCCATCTGCGTGATAGATTGTGATCCAACTTGTGCAATCTTCAATGAAACAAAAGCAAATACTATGAACATTAGGATGGAAGTCGGAATCGCTGCGAATATTGTTGGCCACTGCAATATCACTATTGTAACCCAAAAAAGCACCCCGAGAATAATTAGCAATGGATAAAGTATTTTCCTCGGAATCTTCTTGTCAGTTTCTCTCAGGAATATTCCAAGTGTAAGAAAAATTGCAAACCATCTAGTAAGCATTGTCAGGAAATATCCGATAACTGGGATTGTACCCTCGAATACATTTGACCATACAAAAGCGTATGAAAACAGGATCTGAGCCAATGCCCATTTTTTGTACTTATCCTTTGTTGAATAGAACCAGACTATCGCAAGCGTAAATGTGGCAAAGAATAATCCTGCCAGCAGGGCTGCGAATTGGAACTCTGCGGAGAAGGTTATTACTTGCATTTTCATCACTTTCTTTGGTTCGTCGGTTAAGAAACATAATATGAACTATTTAAAACTATTATGATATATATTATGAACATATATATGTTTTTCCTGAAGCATGCCCTGAATTTTGGTGCGGAATTAGTACCGAAGCTTGTATCCTTTTCCTGTATTATTCAATACTCCAATCTTCGCCTTCCGGGATTCGAACAATATCAAGTTCTAAGAGTCTATTTCTAACTATCAAAGCTGATTCAGGAATTTGGGTTTCGAATTTAGCGCCAGTGATGACAAGCTTGCCCGAACCAAACAGCAAGACGACCACCTTTGGGTCCTTCATTCGGTAAATCAATCCCGGAAATTGTTCCGGTTCATAGAGACTATTCTCGAGGGTCATTGCGGCAAGCTCAAGATTGAGTTGTGCGCCAAGGCTAGCGCTGGCAACAATATTCTGGATAATGATTTCTGGTTTTCCTGTGATTTTGATACCAGCTTCTTTGAGATACTTCACAATCTTGTGAACGGCTCTCCTTGATTCCTTTGCACTCTTAGCTCCTGTGCAGACCATCTTGCCTGTCCTGAAAATTAGAGTTGCTGTTTTGGGTTTCTTGATTCTATACACAAGACCCGGGAACCGTTCCGGATCGAATTCGACGTTGGGCATTGTGGCTGCGATCTCATCGAGGTCCAAGCTTTGGTTAAGTGTCACAGAAGACACTACGTTCTCAATTTTGGACCAAGGCTCTGGTGCTGGCATAATACCTCAAAATCTCCTTTCCTCCCTTAAAAGGAAGGTCCGCATGCATTTCAGGATAAATCGGCTTAAAAATGTGACTCACAGAAATTGACTTAATGGCAAGCAAGTGTGATTTGAGATTTCTTTACGTTTTCCATGACACCATTGAATCAAATTCTAAGCGGTAAGATAAATAGACGATATGCTTACTTACTCGATGATGATTATGAGAGAGATTGAAAGTACCTATACTGGTTTTGATGGAACAAAGATGTTCTTGCGTACCTGGGTGCCGGATGGAGAACCACGAGCTGTAATAATTGGAGTTCACGGACTTGGAAGCCATAGCGGCCTAATGGAATTCATCGGGAC
>Ga0114923_10001246_pt1 | contig 17954 bp, 21 predicted proteins | sample SumtaG_FD_89578 | JGI IMG/M metagenome (GOLD analysis project Ga0114923, IMG submission 89578) | Deep subsurface microbial communities from Indian Ocean to uncover new lineages of life (NeLLi) - Sumatra_00157 metaG | ecosystem: Environmental > Aquatic > Marine > Oceanic > Sediment | place: near...
GTATAAAGTTTTAATGCTTCTAATACTGTTATCTTTTGGCTTTTTCCAATTGGTTTTCCAGCTTTTGTTTTACGGTTGACCAAGGCATGAATTGCCATGAGTGGAGGAAAAGGAGAGCAAGGATGATCAGAATGTGCAGCAACCATAACTTCTGCATCTAAAAAAGAACGAGCAGCAAACATATTTTCTAATCGTTCTGCTCCAAAAGAGGGAATAAGTTTATCCCCATGATAATATGGATAAGCGCCAAAGATAGTAGGGAGTATTTTTAACTCTTTAATTCTCTTTACTATTATCTCATTAATTACGCTGCAATGGATATCTCTATTACGGGTATCTATTCTTGGGTATTTTTTTTGCAGTTCTTCAAGAATATCTAAATATAATGAAATTGCACGATCCCCATTTGCGTGAGCAGAAATTCTAAAACCTTTTTTATAAGCTTTTGTAAGTAGTTCAGTAGCTATTTCTTTAGTAGTTGACATCACACCGTAAAAATCAGGTTTATCTAAATAAGGTTCTGATACAGCGGCTGTCCTTGCTGATACTGCTCCATCAAAAAAGAATTTAATTCCGCAAATTCGGACCCAATTGTCCCCCAATCCCCTATATATACCAAGTTTGTCTAATTCATCAAGAAGATCGATAGTTACATCCATCCTGATTCTTATAGGAAGTTCTCTATTATTTTTCAAATCAATCGCTGCTCGAATTTCTGATCTCCCGACTAAATCATAAACACATGTCAATCCAACCGAACTACACTCACTCAATATCTGTTTTGCACCTAGATAGGATTGATTTCGGGTTGGGAGGGGTGGTCCTCTAGGTCTTAAGAGATAATAAGCTGCTTCGTGAAGACCACCAATTAATTCACCAGTTTCTGGATCTCTATCGAATTTCCCTCCTTCAGGGTCAGGAGTATCCTAGTGATATTAGAAAGCTCAAAAGCTTTTGAATTTGCCATCCAAAAATGACCACCAACGGTTTTTATTAAGACGGGGTGATTAGTGGAGATTTTATCTAATTCTTTTCTATATGGGTGTCTCTTCTCTTCAAGTTTTGAATCATCTTCTTGATATCCAAAAATCCATTCACCAATTGGGGTTTGATCTGCTTTTTCTTTTAGTATTTTTTGGATGTCAGAAATTGAATGAATTCCAGCTTCTTCACTCAAATCAATAAATATTTTTTTAGAAGACCCTTCTTTTATAAAATGTCCATGGGAATCAATTAATCCGGGTATAACGGTCTTTCCTAAGAGATCTACTTCTTTGGTTTCCCTTCCAGCATATTTATCGATATCTTCATTATTTCCAACGGCGATTATCTTACCAAACTTTACAGCTACAGCTTGATATATAGATTCTTGAGAATCCAAACTTATAATATTCCCGTTTTTTAGGATGAGGTCAGCATAAATCATTATGTTTTTATCATAAATGCATATGATTTAACAATTTCTTTTTTCGTAGTATACTATTAAAAGATATTAATGAAGAACTGTGATAAATATGAAAAAAATCTCAGAGAAACTACAAAAAACTTTCCCTCGATTAATCCCCGATTATTATATACCCTATAAACGCTAAAATTGTTAATAAAGTCATTTTTAACCTCCAAACCCATAATTGAATATTTGATTTTAAAATTGAATTTGATCAAATGTATTTAAAGAAAAAATCAGAAAAAATTGGAATTTAAAAATCTGGATTTAAATGTATTAATATGATTGTTGATCACGTCGATAAAACAATAAGTTTAAAAATAGTGTATTTTGGACCAGCTCTTTCGGGAAAGACAACCTCAATTAAGGCTTTATTTTCTCTTTTTGGTAAAGAGAAGGGGATTTGTAGTATTGAAAGTACAGTAAATAGGACTTTATTTTTTGATTATGGTATTGTTACTTTTCAAAATCAGGATTGGAAAATAAAAATTCACATCTATACTACGACTGGTCAGGATTTCTACATAATAACAAGATTAATTACATTACGAGCGGTTGATGGAGTAATTTTCGTACTAGATTCTCAAAAAGAAGTTTATGAGAGGAATTTAACATCTTGGAAGGAACTTCATTCATATTTTAGAGATTGTATTGAAGATATTCCAATTATTATAGCTTTTAATAAACAAGATTTACCATCGAAATTCAGTCCCGAAGATTTCTTACTTGATATTAAAATCAAGAAGTATAAAAATATTGATTCAAGGAATACAAGTGCAATGCTTGGAGAAGGTATTTTGGATTGTTTTGAAAACATTTTGCAATTAATTTTGAAAAAATATTATAAAAAAAGAATAGTTAATGTAATAAATTAAAAGATAAATAGAAAAATCTGTTTATTATTTATGGTTTAGCTAAGCAACCAATCCAATTTCAATTTCTTTAAGGTTTCTTCAGTGGGGTTACCCATTTCTTCATCCCATCCTGCCCTTTTATAATACATTTCTTGACCTTTAAAGAATTGCTCTTTATCAATTCCAATTCCTTTTCCAGGACCTTCAGGTACAGGATTAAATACACGTTCTGGTAATTTATCATCATCCTTAGTAAATCCTTCTCGTGCATTAAAATACCTCATCATATTAATCCTGCGTTCTCCAACCTCAAGAAGTTCTACTATACTCGTATTCCACCCAATTCCGTATTTGCATAAATCCAACAAGTTATCAGGACCATAGAGCTGCCAAGCAATGCCCCATACAAATGTGCAAAGACCTAATGTATCGTTCATTGAATAAAAACACTGAGTAGCGAACATATATCGCATTTTATTTTCATCTATTATAGTTGGATCAGTATAATGCTTGAAATCTCCAATCATATCTATTCTCTCTTTATATGGTTTCTTGGGAATGGTAATCATACTATCATGTTCACAGGTTTCATGATCTGCACCATATGGGTTTGTAGAATAGACAATACCTAAACCAGGTTTAGCTTGAGGCATATGGGCCGGTAATTCTTGCCCTTTGACACCCATAAATAAGGGGATTGCTTTTTCACCAAGTTGATCGGCACATCTTTTACTCCCTTCTGCAAGAAAATTTCCAAATCCTTCTCTCTTAGCTATTTTTTCAGTTAAAATTGGAAGAATGTTATGGTTCCCAAAAGTTAATTCTAAACCATCAGTTGTATCTTTTGTGAGAATCCCTTTTTCAAAACATTCCATTGCGAAAGCAATAGTGGCTCCAGTGGATACAGTATCAAGTCCGTACATATTACATAATTGGTTACATAAACATATGGTCTCTAAATCAGTTACTCCACAATAGGTGCCAAAAGTAGCTAATGTTTCATATTCTGGACCCCCATATTCAGGAAAAACCTTACCAGGAATATCAATTACTCTTTTACATCTCACAGCACAAGCATAACAGGTTTCTCTTCCTTTAAGAATCCCCGTTTCCATCATTTTTCTTCCATCAATTTTAGGGGCATCTTCCATATATCCTTCTGAATAATTTTTAGTAGGAAGAAAACCATTTCTATTTTGGCTATATAAGAAAGTTCCAGTCCCACCAACACCCCATCCATCTGTAAATCCTTTAATTTTATCTTTCATTTCAACAGAACTAGTTAATGATTTAAATCCTTCTTTATCATATGGTGTTATGGTTGCTTTTCTTTGTAATACAACAGCTTTCAAGTTTTTTGAGCCCATTACTGCTCCTGTACCATTTCGTCCGTTTGCCCGAGTCATTTTACTAATGACACAAGCATATTTCACGAGGTTTTCTCCTGCAGGGCCTATTTGGGCAATTTCGATTTTTTCGTTCCCAATTTCTTTTTTGATTATCTCTTCAACTTCTCCGGTTATTTTACCCCATAAGTTCTTCGCATCTTTAAATTAATATTTTCACCATCAATATAGAGATATGTTGGACTCTCTGCTCTACCACGAAATATGATTGCGTCATACCCGTTAGCTTTTAAGAATGCAGGAAAATCTCCACCACCTTGACTATCTCCACAACCCCCAGTTAACGGGCTTTTTGTTGAAATTGTCAATCGACTCGTACCACTGATTGGTAACCCCGTAAAGGGTGATACAGCAAAAACGAGTAAATTATCTGGAGAAAAGGGATCTATATTAGAGCCCATTTCTTGCAACATTAAATATACTCCTAAAGCAGAACCTCCTGGATATAACCTATAAATATCGCCTGGAAGTGCCTTTTTTGAAATTTTTTTATTTGTAAGATCTACGTCTAAAATCTTTGCTTCTGGAAATGAAAATCCAGATTCCTCTTCTGTTGTTGTCATTTTTTAAGACACCATCAATTAATTTTAATATTAGACATTATTTTGAATAAAATTCCACAATTATAATCTAAAGTAAGACAAAAATAAAAAAGACTTCGAGATAGTTGTATGATTAAAAAAAGCTATAAATGCAGATCTTTGTCATAATCTCAGTTTTTTAAGCTTAGTTTGCGCCTTCTTCTTAAGTTTTTTCTCATATTTATTTAGGAATTTTTCTTTTAGCATTAACTCCTTATTTCGGATTAATTGCCGTAGTGCTATTAGGATGAAAAATTTCCCATAGTCATCCTGAAATAAAGCAGATATTACTCTGAAAATCTTTTTTGTACTCTTTGAATTATTGATAGTTTGGTTTCTTAAGAGGTTGGTTCGCTTTAGGATCGAGCTTAAATCTTCTACCAAGGTTGACTTCGCATTTCGGTCATAGAACCGTGCAATCTTATAGTTATTACTAGTTGTACATAAAAGACTCCAGTTCGGGATATACGTGAAATTTACGTTACGAACAAAGAAAGATTCAAATCTTTTTCTAAATAAAATCGGAGCTATTTTGTCAGAATTAGTGAAATGTAGCCCAAAAGGTAATGTTGCAGTGATTTTTTCTCCTTCATATTTAATATTTACGTAATAAACTCTCCCTCTATATAGTTGATGTAGTCTTAATTCAGCTGGAGAGATCTTCACGTTTTTAGCATGCTTTGGATTCTTAGGAGAACCTACACATCTCCCATCCCCATATAAAATCCATAAAACATAAATTCCTCTGTTATTATAATCTTTAGTTCGAGTTGTAATTTCTCTAGATGTTATAGGAGAATTTTGAATCTCAACAGCTACTTCTTGACCGGATTTTAATTTAAAATATACATCAGCACGTCGTGATTTAAAATATTTTTCTAAAGACGCTTCAGCGATATTGGAATTATTCTCTAAAATTTTCTTGTAAAGCAATTGTTTTATTACTTTATGAGCAAATGACTCCGATTTAGATTCAATTTTAGGAATTAAGGAATTCAATAATTTGTATTTCATGATTTAAAAGAAATTATCAAATGAGATTCTCAATCAAGGGTTCTCTTTTCAACTTAGGTACAATACATTTATTATGAAAATAATAAAAATCATCAGCGTGAAATTTTCCATCAATAAACTCACCCACTCGTATTAGTATATTCTTATGTACCTCTTTTTGTTCGATGAATGAACCACATATAGCACAAACTCTCATAAGATTTTTAATGTCCCTTTTTATTTAGGATAAAAGTCCAAGAAAAAAAAAAGAATATCTTTGATTTAAAAAAAAAGACAATGGAAATTTAGAGATTTCTATTAAATTAGTAATATCATATTTAAGACTAACTTCTGTTGTTCTTTTGACAAAGAATCGTTTTTAATTTCATTTCCCAAGAAATTTAAATAAGTAAAACCACCCACATACTTCGGGAATTTTGGGAGATATCTATTAAAGGGTTGCGTCAACGCAACGGGAATTTGGGAAATTAGGTTATTTTGCATACTAAGAAAATGCAATTTTGGTAAGTATGCTATACTTTCTGGAACTATAGTAAATTGATTTTTATCCAGATAGAGTGTTTCTAAGGATTCTAAATTGCTAAATTGTTTTGGGAACTCGGTGATATTACTCGAATTAAGGCATAGATAAGATAAATTCTTTAGACTTAGAATTTCAGAAGGAAACTCAGATAAACCCTGATTAAATAGTGATAAAAGGATAATTTTCCCGTTTAATGCTAAATAATGACATGAGAATATATGAGCCGGAAAATCCTCATCAATAGGGGGGATGATGATATTTGTATGAACAGGGAATTCCCTACTTACCACAAACACTTTCTCAATTTTTTCGAGTGAAGAAGTGATCCTCTCAATTTTTTTTCCAATTTGTTTCCCTAATGCATCGATAATGTCCTTTTCATTCTGATTTAGAGGGTGATTCACCTGTTTCGCTATTTCAATGAGATTCTTTTTCTGTTGCTTTAGTAATTCTGGATGATTTTGTCTCCATTCTGCAGCAATTTCTTCATTAGGTCTTTGTTTTATTAATTCCGGTTGTTTTTGTCTCCATAAAGCATCAATTTCTTCGTTAGGTCTTTGATTAAACTCCTCTTCAATGGTTGGAATCGTCCCCATTGCAATTTTTTTAAGTGCGTCCATAAGTGTTAATATATCTAAATCTAAAGGTTTCTCTTTAGTTTTAGCAATTATATAGATATATTCTTTTTCTAATTTCCTCCTCATTCCTAATAAAAAATGTGCTCCAATTAAGTTCTTAGCTATTGCTCCAATTAAGTGCTTAACTGAGAGATCTCTAATCCCATATTTGCTATTTTGAAACCAAATTTGTTTTTTCTTAGCATAACGTTCCTTTTTAGAATTTGCCTTTTTCCACACAAGACTCAATTTTTTCCATTCTTCTATTAAATCATTGATGCCCTCAGTTGATTCCCATCGCTTTGTTTTATAAAGCACTTCAGTTGAATTTGAAACTATTATCGAATCAATATCAGGTGTCAATTTTATAAAATTTGAGATCACTTTTTCAATATTTTCTATATAGGTTGAATTAACGTTTTTAATTGATGTTTCGCTTTTAAAATAATACCGAATTAGATTTAATATAGCATCAGAATAATCCTCCCACACATCTGATTCAATTTGTTCATTCAAATATTCGAGCCAAAACTTTGGCAAAGAGATAATTAATTTTAACTTATTTTTTTTACTTTCACTTTTGATCATTTTTCTCCAACGTGCTAGTGTGGGTTCTGATATTCCATACTTCTCACATGTGTCTTTATAGGTGTGATTTTCTAAATATTTTAGAATTTCTTTCTTCTCCGAAAATGAATATCTTCGTCCATGAATTTTTTCACTCATAAAAAAATATAAAAAGTGTAAGTATTTAAATACTTACTTAAACTCTAGTGAGAGCGTAAGTTAAATTCTAATATTAAAAAACACTTGATTTATTTCAAAAAACCGGTTTTCTCTTTTTCTTTATATATATTGAAACAATTATGATCATAATATTATATTGAAAGGTGAAAAAAAATAGTAGACACTCATAATCAAAGTTTTTTTGGGCAATCCACAGGGATGTTTATCCAGAGTTCTTCTAAAAGTGAACCATTTATTTTTATGAAATTCATTAGGAAGAAGGGGGATGGTTCTTGGGAAAAATTATCAACCAGAGAAGGAAAAACCATAAAAGTTAGTTTAGAAGAAGTAGTAATGATTCTTGAAGTGTTGAAAAAGAAGATCAAATCTTGGTCTACGGTTCACAATTTTAAAGAGGATAAAACACCTATTTCTGTCAATTGGGAAGGAGAAACCAAAGTGTGGTTTAATATTGGTGATTACCCTAAGATGCTAAGTTTTGCTCAAATTGAGATTTTGAAATTATTACTCTTACATCTTCTTGAAGAGAAAATTGAGTTTGCCACAATATCTGATATGTCTAAGCCTCAGGTAATTATTGAACAACCTGTTACCAAGAAACAAGAAGAGCTCGAACTCACCGTTGTAGAGGAAATTAGTAGTGAAAGTAATCTTACCAAGGTTGAGGGAGTTATTGCTGGTGTGACTGATAAAGCTGTGCTTCTCAAATTAAATAGTGGAGCTGAAAATTGGTTTCCAAAATCTACAATAAAATCTCAATATACCCATGAAAAGGAAACTTCTCAAACATTCCTAATAGACTCTTGGATAATCGAAAAAAATAAAATTGCAGTTTAGTAAATCATATTTTTTTATTTTTATATTCTTTTTAAGCTATCTTTCTATTCTACTTTTCCAATCTGATTTTTTGTTAGTTTCTAGATTATCCAAAGCAACTTCCGTATTCTTTTTCTTCTGTTTCAAGATTTCAATAGCGTAACGATTCTGGTTAATTAAATCGTCAATATATTCGCCGTTATCCCTTCTTTTTAATAAATCTTCTAATTCCTTTTCCTTTTTTTGAATTTTCTCTCTAAGGCTTGCTCCTTGAAATATAAAGTTTCTAGTCATTTGAAATTTTATCATAGGTTTAGGATTTAATCTGTCCAACGTGTTCATTTTTTTAAACATTTCTCTCCCTTCTTCACTTCTCCCCCACTTTATGGTTATTTCACCCTTTTCTTTATTTTCTTTTTCTAAAATTTCTTTCCTAGCTCTATTTTGGGTAATTAGATCTTCAACAGATTCACCTAAGTTTTTTCTCTTCAATAATTTTTCATAATCTTCATCATTCTTGGCTAATTCTTGAAGAATTATTAATTGCTCATCTAACATTCCCTTCATTTTAGCTTGAACTCGTAAAAACTCTCTTTCTTCATTCATCATTCGTTCAGCTAATTTTTTATAATCATTTTTCGTTGTTTTTCTAAAAAGTGGTGATCCACATACTATGCAATTTTCTCTTTTTCCACGAGAAAATCTCCCACATTTTTCGCAAGTAAACTTATAGTTTCTTTTAAATGTTTTTATGTCCAGTTTTCCTCGCATCCGGAATAAGATATTAGATTCTTATTACCAATAACTAATTATCTGAAAAAACTTAAAAATATTTATTTTTAATACTGAAACTTAAATTTAATTAAGAAACCTATTAATCTCATTTAACCTATCAGAAAGCCAAGTTTTAAACTTTCCAAAATCGACTAATAAAGGTATAGGAGAATCCATAAGCGCATAATAAAGGCTGGTAAGCACGGGATTTAAAAGTTGTACTTGGAAAATTGAAAAAAATAAAATTGCTGTATAATAAATAACTTATTTTTTTATTCCTATACTCTTTTTTACACACCTGCTAAAACGAAGGATTTTACCTTAACTTTTAATGAACTTGTTTTTTAATGCTTCATAAATTCATTCATTTCATTTAACTTTTCTAGAAGCCATACTTTAAACTGATTAAAATCTAATATTGATGGCATAGGAGAATTCTTAGGAATATCATAAAGAGCAATAATTACTGGATTTAATAGTTGAATAGTCCTTTCTCTTAATGTGGCTACCTTTTCCAGCGCTATAGTTTTATTATGAACCGATCGATTTCTCCAAGGACTTAAAAAAATACACGCTTTTTTTATGGTTTCAAGAAGATCTTTATCGAATTTTTCATTGAGGTTCATATAGAATTCCTTTGTCTCCTCAGATTTATGAACCCTGCTACGCTTTTCTATAATATCTACCCACGTACCAAGAGTAACTGATTTTGAAGTCATAAGATTTTTAAATTTTTTATCGAAATCTACAGACGTTTTATTCTCAACAAATTTATGATGATACTTTTTAATCGGTAAATTAAATACGGGAGATATTTTCTCATGTAAGACGGTTTCAAGTCCTTTTCCGTATTCTGCGATAACTAATGAAGCATCTTTAAGGCTAAGATCATTCTTATATACTTTAAATAAGCCCTCAGCGGTCCTAAATATGTCTTGAAGCGTCTGACTGAACGTGCTACTAATTACTAAAGGAGTAATATCTAATTCCTTTGGTTCTGTCTGACTTTTATTACCTGAAAAACGGTCCAACGCTTCAATATGGTTAACAATCCACTGTTGAAACTCCTTCCAATCACTAATAGGCACTGATGAGCTCGGAACCATACTTAACGATTTTTTTTTCGTCAGAATCTGCTTGTGTGGAGTCATTTTTGTTATCTGCAAGTCATTGGTCTTCAGACTAAGTTGCTCTATAATAGTATCAAAATCCAATTGATCTTGTTCAGTTAACTTGTACTGAGATAGTTTCATCTCAGACCATTCCTTAGTGAAAGAAGGAGGAATTCCTTCTTTCCAATGATGATTCCTTAAATAATTATATAATTCTAGAGGATTGAAAAGTTGACCTAATCCTAAATGAGAGGAATTGACTTTTTTAATACGGTAATCATGTAAAAGTTGAATAAATTCTTTGCCAATAGCCTTATTTTTGGATACTAAAATTGTGTATTCATCAGAATAATCTTTTACGTTTTCATGCAGTTGTTCTTTTTCGTGAGAAAACTTCGGTACTCCCAATTGAGTAGTGTTTGGTATTTCGATATCGTAATAAATTTCAGTGAAATCCAAAATTTTCCTCCAATATTTTTCATCAAAATCTTTTAATAACTCTGGTAGGCATTCTAAGGAACTGTCTTGGTTGAGTTCTGCAAAGATCCTGGAGGAGATGACTTTAATTTTCTGGATTATATCTTGTAATACTTCTCCACTACCTGAGCTAGAAATAAGATATTCTTCAAAATCTAAATTTGTTTGTTCTAAATTGAGAAATTGACTATTTTTTTTGTTATAGAATATGAAGGTACTGCCATTCACTAATTCTGGCACATTTTCACGAACGTTCAATACACACCGAATATTTTCAAGACTCATTACTTCCTTAACTTTATTCTTATCCAGATTATAGATAAAAAAAAGAGAGGGTGATTGAGAATAGCTGTTTGTCGATTCAAATTCTAATAATTCCTTTAGATTATGTAGTGCGGTTGACTCTAAATCGACTACGTTATGTCCTGCAGTAAATATTTCAAGAGAATGAAGATGTTTTAAATCAACATAAGGAAAAATAACCACATTTTTCTGCTGAAAAAACAATATATTTAGAAATTCAGGTGTAATAAAATCGGTTCCAGTGTCTATTTTTCTCTCCTCTGTTATTCTTTAAAATATTCAAATATAACCTGAAGAACTATACGCTTAAAACATTCTACGACATTTCTTCCTTGTAAAGCTTCTGCTGGATATACTACACTTGAGCCATCAGGATACGACTCAACTAAAGGTAACCCAAGAGCGATTTTAAACTTGTTTATTTCAATTGCGTTGATGAGATCACGTTTGTTTAATTGAACTTGAAAGGGGATTTTCTGGGTAGAAACAAAACCAATTAATTCTCGAAAGCTTCTTTTGTTTTGCTCTAATTTTTCAGGGTCAGAATCCCCTACGAATACTATTCCGTCAGCTCCTTCTAACACATACTCCCTTGTAGATAGAAAACGTTCTTGTCCAGTACAAGTGACTACATGTGTTATGATATTAAATTTAGTGTTGCGTAATGTAAAATCGAATAGAAGATAAAGGGAATCTTCCCATAATGTCCTCCCTTCTGTCGTTTCTATTGAGTAACCTTTTGATAAACGGAGTAAATCAAACTTTTCTCGTAATCTAAGGAAATTTGTTGTCTTGCCACTCTCTCCCGCTCCCCAATATACAATTTTAAATTGGAGCATATTACTTCTATCGTTAAAATCGAAATCATTCCCGAGTTCTAACTGATTCTTATTTTCTTGCAATTCCATTTAACCACCGTTAAATTATGGGTATAATTTTATTATTAATAGTTATGAAATTACTCCTAGTTTGTCAGAGAAAATCTGTTTCTTTAACTCTTTAATATGTTTCTTCAATTCTTTCTCAGACATTTTCATTGTTTTTCTCGCTAGCTGATTCTCTTCAATTTCTTTCTTAATCTTCATAGCAAATTTACTTAATTGCAAAAAGATCACCCCCAAATTAACATCTTTATCGGTGAGAAGCACGATAAGAATATCTCGCTTGCCTTTTTCTTGGATACTAACTTCTCCGATTGACTTCACGAATAATCGCATATCGCTGTAAATAATTGTTGCTCTTTCAAGATTTTCAGATTCGAAGAAATCCTGTCCTTGGCGTGCTACTCCGTATAATGCAGCCCCTATTGAGCTTAAATCCCAATAATTTAAATTACGATCAAACCGAGAATCAACTGCTATAATCTTAGCATCTTGATCCATTGCAATTATTCCGTAGATATATCCCTTTCTAGATAATCTGCCATAATTATAGCGAATCTCGTCCATCACATCAGTTATTTTATTTTTATATAACACCTTTGGTATATGGTCAATCATGAACAACACTTTTTTTGGGAATATATAAAGAAAAAATTCAATTTTAAAACACACTTAGAGTCAAGAAACCGCATTATGAGAATAACAAAAAAATCTATTTGAGCCCGAGTTTATTTCGAGTTCTATGAAAAGCATAAGCACTGCACCCACATAATGCCCTTAAATTGATTTGTTTTATCTTTTTCTCAAATTGGAGATCATTTAAGTCAGTTATAAATATAACAATTGCAACTTGTGTCATAAATTGAGGCCAAAAACAGAGATGACTCAGCTTAGTTTCTAATATTCGAGCGTTTTGTTTTGCTCTACGAAAATCAAACACAGGAGCAAGCCGATTGAATTTATGTAAATAGATCCTCATCTTCCTTAAATGACTAAATGGGGTATAGGAAACAGGATTACTCTTTAGGAAGTTTCGAACGTATTTTAACTCAATTAAAAACTTGCTCACAACGGAATCGATAACCTTAACGGGGATTTTAGTAGCTCCGGCAATCCCTCTTAGCTCAATAAGGGGTAATTCTTTTATCTCTTGAAGCGGTGTGAAAAAGGAAAAATCTCGAAATAAACAATTCAATACTATATCCTTTACTTCATTTCGAAATTCGAGAATAGTTTTGTTTACAATAGGAGCTTTGTCTATATAGAAATTTCTTTCAACTTGAGTCATAGTCATTGAAAAAAGTTATCGTTATTACTCCTTGTAATTATCTCTCTATTTAAACAAAAAATTTGTTAAGCAAGATTATCTAAAGTAAGTTGAATAGACTTCGAAGTATTTTTCATCTTTTGAAAATAGTCTTTACACTTCTCATAATTGTTCGATAATTTGGATAGGTTATTCTCAACTCGCTTTCTATTTAAAAAATGCTCCTCACATAACAATTTTAACACGATTGATTTATTAGGGTAGTTCCAATGAAGATTATCTATTGAATTATTAACTTCAGGAAATAGAAATAGCTTCCTCACTTTCTTAACGATTTCTGGAGTTAAACTACTAAAGTCATACTTGCTTTGCTCGTTGATTACTATCTTTTCTAATTGTTTATGTTTTTTAATAAGAGCTAAAGAGTTCTTTGGACCAAGTCCTTTGATCCCTTTAAAATAATCTGTACCTATCAATAATCCAAGATCAACTAATTGAAATTGGTTTATTTCTAACTTCTTAAGTGTTTTTTTAAGATTAACAGTTATAGTTGTGATTTTTGTATATTTCCACTTTCCTTGTACTTTCCTTCGTAACGATTTAGAAAGGTTTTGGATTAGTAAAGGACAACCAAATAATAGAGAGTCATAATCTTGGGAATTTGAGTAATGGACGATATTTTGTTTAACTAAATACGCACATTGTGATTCTGCGGAAGCGGGTGATTCTAAGTAAGGAACACCTAATGCCCCCAGTAATTGTTTTGATTCAAGAATAATATTTTGCCACATATATTCCTTACCTAAAGCTAATTCTCTCGCAACACTCCTATTTCCAGATTTCAACGCTTCTTGGTACCACTTTTGAACAAATCTGAAGTCATTTAACTGATCTTTAGTAATTATCCTTTTTAACTCTGAAACTCTCCCATCAAAACAAAATAGGGGAAATAGTTTTTTACTGTAATAGAAATTTAGCCTGTAAAAAAGCCCATAGAGATGAGAAATTGGTCTTTGAGTTCGATCTAAAATTAATTCGGCATTTGTCCCGTCTGGATTTTTCCGAGCAAAATTAAACAATCCCATTATAATATTAGGAGCGTCGACTGCAATGATACTCCCTGCTAATTCTGGATAACTAATTATTTTTTTAACAATTAAATCTTGTAGTTTAACTCCCATGATTTAGACATTTAGATATGTTTTAATAATTATAAAAAGAAAAAAAGAAACGATTCAAATAATTAAACTACGGACTGAATCATTCTTTTAACAATTGACACCAAACATATTCTAAAACTATTCTAAGCCTCATGATCGTCATCTGAGAGTGAGTTAAAAAATTTCTTTCTTTTCTCTGAATCCCTTAACTCCTCAAACGCACCAACAAAAGAAGTCATCTCCCTTCGTGCCAATATCTCATCATCTGGGATTTTTCCGATATCGCTTTTCTCAAACTCAAGGGGAAATCCATTATTGTCCCTGCATTTGGTACACTCAAATGTCTCTTTATATTCCGAGATCTCGGTAGTGCGACATCGAGGACAATAATAGTTCGTTTTCATAATGGGTAGATTACTCATAAAATATGGTTTTCATATAATTATATAAATCCCACAGATATAAATCATTTTCATCCTCAAATGTATATAAACAAAAAGTACTCATATTTTTTCTTTAAAAACTGTTGTTAATAATAGTCTCTCAAGTAGCAAAAACAATTATAATTAAAGAAAATGAAAAAAGAAACGTATTATTTGATTGGTTCTAAATCAGGGAAAAGTCAACGATGGATATACCTTACATTTTTTGGTATTATCGTATTCGTGCTAATCTTTTTCCCCTTCTACGCTGTTAACTTGCGATATCAGTTAAGTTATATCTTCGGTCAAATTTTTGACACTATCGGTTGGATTTCTCTGACAATAGGCGGGTTCTTGACTGTGGTAAGTCTCTTGAGCCTATTTACGGGAGGGAGATCTATGCGACTTCATTGGCTTATCATGGGTGTGGTTTTACTGTGGATTGGTTGTTGGTGTACAGGAGCTGTAGTCGAATTGTTCGGAACAACCATCGGTACTAATCGGCCGACAGGGGGATATCACCAATTAAAAGTGACATTCTCTCATTCTTAATTTGATATAATCTCTTATAAAAGTTGACAAGATCGAATCTTCTTAGCTGCATAAACGTTCTTAAAAAGGATTTTAGAGCGCAAAATAAAATATTAATAAACATGAAAATACTTCAAACCAGTATGAGTGCCGCACACTGCTAAAAGTATAACAGAGACCACAATTACCCCAATCATTTTATGACGCTGAAATTGTCCTAGAAACGTCCATCCTAAGATTCCTATAATTAAACCTAAAAATCCCATAATTGAGCCTAAAGCTATCAAAAATTCTACTGCTTCACCAACCACCTCAAAAAAATCAAGCATCATAATTGTATTTGATAGTAATAAACCTATATAAAGAAAAATAGGTAGGAGGAACTTTTTCTTTATAAACTCTGATTCTCTGTAAAATGAAAAGATAAACAAATGAATAAATATTATGAGAGAAATTGAGGAAATTTGCACATGTCCAAATTGCGACTGTTCTCTAATTATTTTTAAGACCAAAAATTATAAGAGGTTCGTTAAATGCGAGATATGTGGGATGTCATACCCATTGCCTAAAAGAGGGAAGATTAGTAATTCCGCTTTTTTATGTCCACGCAAAAATGTTCCAATTTTAATCGTTGAAAAACCCAGTCAAAAAGCATATTTTTGGGCTGATATGCCATGTTTTACTTGCGTGGATACCGATAATTGCGAGAAAACACAGGAACTTATCTCTGAATTTACAGAATTACAGGTGTATGGGTATTAAATACTTTAAAAAATTACTCCTAATCGTATTCCTAACATCTTTCTTTCTATTTTTTAGTAGCTTTGGCTTTTTAAATAAACAATCTGCCCTAAAAACCAGTAACAAACCAAAGATTAATGGACCTGTCCTACCAAATAAAGTATATTTATTTCAATCTCCTCAAGATATTCTTTTGCTAGAGGATACTGTTTTAGAACAATATTATATCTATTATCTATATGTAGAAATTGTAACACCCTATAATTGCTCAGTAAAAATTACTCTCTGGGATCCTGAGGGCAAACAATTTAGAATTTTTGAAAGTTCCTTATTTGTGGAACCTGAGAGTGCTAATTATTATGAAATTCCTTTTGGAACAGCATTAGGGGGGAAGTATGATATTGCGTTTGAGGTTCTCACTCCTGAAAATATGAATCTTTACATCAGGATGGAAAAAGGGCCAAAATGTCTTTATGATATAATTCCGATGGAAGAAGTTGATGATATAGAACTCTATCGTATAACTCGGTTTTCTAATATGGTTAGTATCGACCATACAATACAATTTAATACAGATTATATGTATAAATTCTATGTTGGAAGAGTGTCTCCGATCTCACTGATGGAGGATAATGAAGTACGGATTGATCTCTCCTTAAAAGATCCTGATGGGATTGTTTATAATATATTTGTTAACACAAGTCTAATCGAGATAGGAGATATAAACCGTTTTAAGTTTGGAACTGCAATCGAGGGTTTATATACTTTTAGCATTAGAATCTACTGCAATGTGGAACATGTGAATATCGGTTATTCAATTATAAAACTGTACCAGATTAGCAGCGAAACAGGACTAAATCAAACACAACCAACCAATAGTACAATGGCATTAAACCGTTATTTTACCATGCCGACGGAATGGACAATAGGAATATTAGTATTTGCAGGAACAATTTCAGCAATTATTGGAGTTGTTCTGTATAAACAAAAAAAGAAAAATGCAATAAGCTCTAATTTCTAAGGAATAAATGGAATCAGTTTTAATAGCTGATATAACAGATATAAAACCAATTACATATTTTTTAATATTAGATTATGAGATTATTAACTTTTCGATCTTACAAAAATACTTAGTTTAGCGTTTCAGATTTTGATCAGATTTTTTAAATCTTAAAATAAATTTTCAAATTAATCTAATATGAGGATTTCCTTAGATATATTTGATATTAAAATTCTGAATTTCACCAAAAACTGCCTATCCATAAAAAAAATCTAATATGCACGAGATTGATCAAACTCATAATTCCGAATTTTGTCGTTCAATTTTTTTTATTTTTATCCCATTAAAAGCAAGAGAATATCAAAATCTTTAAATATCCAAACGATCAATAAATATTTAATAAACTCTTTAAAAATAACAAAAATTAGTAAAAAGTATTATAAAAAATTAAAAAGTGGAGGAATAAAAAATTATGGCAGGATCAGAATATATTTCGTGGTCTCCAATCAGACGGCTCATGAAGCATAACGGGGCTGTTATTGTTGCTCGTGATGCCGTGAATGAGTTAGTTAGTTGGATGGGTGACTCAGCTGAAAAACTCACAAAAACTGCATTGACTCTCACGAAACACTCAAAAAGGAAGAAAATAACCCGAAATGACATTCTTTTAGCAATAAAATATTTCTAAAGTTATTTTCTTACATGAAGTAATAAATAATTTTATTATACTTTTTTTTTTTCTCTATATTAGTGTAAGGGGGAAATTAATGAATAAATTCAAACCTTCTCTAATTTAACACAATCTCGTATCTCTTAATACTAGATTTTGAAATTATTAACTTTAGGTTCCTGCAAAAATGCCTATTTTAGCGTTTCAGATTTTAACCAGATTTTTTTAATTTTAATTTTAATTTTCAGATTAATCCAACTTGAGGATTTTCTGAGACATATTGCCAATAAAAATCCTAAATATTAACAAAAATTGCCTTTCCATAAAATAAACCTAACTTGCATGAGATTGATCAATTTCATGATTCTGAATTTTGTCGTTCAATTTTTTTCGTTTTTATCCCAATAAAAGCAAGATAATTTCAAAATCTTTAAATACCCAAAAGATCAATTTCTATATAACAAACTCTTAAAAAATAAATATAATATTTAAGAATTTTAAAATCTTATTGGTTGATCTTCAAAGAGATTAACCGAATTAATTAAAAAGTGGAGGAAAAATTATGTCTGATTATATTAGTTGGAGTCCTATTAGAAGATTAATGAAACACA
>Ga0114923_10001247_pt1 | contig 17953 bp, 12 predicted proteins | sample SumtaG_FD_89578 | JGI IMG/M metagenome (GOLD analysis project Ga0114923, IMG submission 89578) | Deep subsurface microbial communities from Indian Ocean to uncover new lineages of life (NeLLi) - Sumatra_00157 metaG | ecosystem: Environmental > Aquatic > Marine > Oceanic > Sediment | place: near...
TCAAAGAGATGGAACAGACATCATCACAGTAGATTCAACAGGCGATGAGGACAATGTAAGTACAGCAGGCTATGACTGTGGGACAGGAACAGTATATGAATGCGGAGGAAGTGAAGGTACAGATGGAATAGCAGATGGGAAGACAAGTTTAAGAGAGGCAGTAATTGTAGCGAATAAGCATGCTGGGCCTGATAAAATACATTTTAATATACCGACGAGTGATAGCGGGTATGATACCGCTGAATACCCGGGAGCTTTTAAGATCGAAATTGATGCCCATTACGCATTATCAAATCCAGGAGGAGCTGAAACAACCATTGATGGATCAACACAAACATCATTTACTGGAGATACCAATGCAGCTATAGAGGAGCCAGGAAGCGGAGAAGTTACAGGGAATGCAACTACTGGACCTGAGATAATAATCGAACAAACAACACTCCCTCGAATTTTCTATATAAATGCAAATAGTATAACCTTAAAAAATTTAGGCCTCTATAATAACAGTTCAGCTAATACTCGATTAGTAAGGATTGGGGGTATTACCAATACAACGATACAAAGCTGTGACTTTATGAACGGAACTTTTGGAGCGATAGTGATTGAAGGAGGTGGAGCTACTAACACGATCATTAAAGACAATGTATTCTATAATAACCAAGGCCAACCCACTTTTGAAGCATGGGGTGATGGGGGAGGCTTTAGTCAGGTTACTGGCAATCAATTTATTTATTCTTCCTCCTTATATTTCCTTAGGAGTGGTGCTTATCAACAAGAGGTAGATGTATCAAACAATTTATTCAAAGCAATGGCACTTAAAATTACTTCAAAGAACCATTTTGATATACATCATAATACCTTTAATCAAAGTGCTGCATATGTTTTGAACTATAGTACAGAAAATGGGGTAACAATTAGAAATAATAAAATCACTAACATGGGAGATTGGCTAGGGATAGATCTGTCTACTGAAGATTGGTCTGCAGATGGGATTACAGTAAACGACACCTCCGACTCCGACAGCGGCCCCAACGATCTCCAGAACTATCCAGAGATAGAGAGTGTGACATATCTAAGTGAAGGCCAGTACAAGCTTACTGGAATTTTAGACGGTAACCCTGTAGAAAGTCCCTGGAGTATTGAGGTATGCGAAAGCGATAATCATAGTAGTGGACATGGAGGCTGTATACAGACATTAGGAACATCTGCGCTTCATTCATTTGGAGAAGGTCCATACTCATGGGAAACTACTGTTACAGTGAACGGTAGTGATGGAAGTGACAGTAGAGTATTCAGTACTCTTGCAACAAACAGTAATGGCTCAACTTCTGAATTCAGTGCAAACTTCGTTGCTGACGAGAATAATCCTAATTATTTCCTTGCTCAGTATCCTATCACTCTTACTTACCCAGCAGAAGGGCAAGAGGTAACAGACAGAACACCTCTTCTAGACTGGAACGATAATGGGGATCTTGATATTGATAATTATGAAGTATTCCTTGGTACTTCTAGAGATGATCTAGAAAGAATCGCTTCTATTGATTCTACCTCTACAAAACATACAATAGGAAACCTCCTCATGTATGACACATATTATTGGCAGGTTATTGATAAAAGAATTAATGCAACAGAAGGCGGCAGAAGCGATATACAAGAATTCAAGCTAGTAGAGAGTTTAAGTCCTTTAACACTCAATTATCCAGTAGGAGGAGTAGAGATAGATGAGAGAATACCAGAGTTTGATTGGGAGAAAAGTGATAGAGAGGAAGTTACCCATTATCAGGTGTTTTTGAAGAGAATCGATACAACAGAAATCACAGAAGAGGAACTCATTACAACAGAGAATAGAATAGCAGTAGTATACGGCCTTGATAATACAACCTACTTACCAGAGGAAGAACTGGCACTTGGAGAATATGCTTGGATGGTGTTTAGTAATTATTCTGATACTAAAAGAGAGGGCAAGAGTGAGATAGAGACATTTAAGGTAGTGGAAATACTAGAGGGACTACCTGTGACAGAAACTGACAAATTAGAATACGGACAAGAAGAGAAGGAGAAAGAAGGAGACGGAGGCATATTAGGAGATCTAAGTACAATAGAAGTACTAATGATAGCAGCAGGTTCTGGTTTTTCTTTAGTGATATTAGTACTAGGGACAATTAATTTATCTACAGGTCTTGGTGCAAAAGAGTTACTAGCTATCTTACTCAAGAAGATAAAAGTCAATGCGCCGGGTCTTTCCTCAAAGGGTTCTTGATTATAGGTGGATAAGATGAGAGAAAGTGCTGGTGAAAGAAGATTTTAGCCCCTGCTAATTCTTCTGGAGGCAGTACTTGTCTCTTGCATTGACAAAATCAGACCCAAAAGGTAATATAATATCGTCCTAAGAATAGCCCATAGTTTAGGAATAATATTAGAAAAGTGCAAAAAGCACTATTTCTTGAGTCACAACGTAAAACTAACATACAACTTTGCAAAAACCAATCCTTCTGTCTTTTTAAGGATTGTTTTCATTTCCATTGTTTCCCTATTCTTACTTAGCTATGTAAGCATAGATGCATTTGCAGCAACTGAGGATAGTGTAGAACAAATTTATATTTCTTCACCAGAGCAAACTGAGCCAACCAATATTTCTTCTCTTCCAGACGTCAAAAGCGAAGACATACAAATGGCACAAAAGCGAAAAATTGCAGAAGAGGAGCGTTTAGCAGAAATTCAAAGAAAATTAGCTTTAAGACAAGAACATGTAAATAGGATAAACAACTTTCTAGTAAGGAAACGCTCACCTATAGCAAATACCAGCATACCTGGTCTCATATATGATCTATCTGAAACCTACTCAACAGATTACAAGGTTCTACTCGCAATTATGGGGGTTGAGTCTGGATTTTGCGCTCAGGATTACTACTACAACTGCTTTGGCTTTATCAATAAGGTAAAGTATGCAAGTTATGAGGCTGCGTTTAGAGATCTCATTCCAAAGGTCGCAAGAAAATATGTAAATATTTATGGAACCAATTTTGTAGCCCTTGCCAAATCCTATGGAATCGTCAATTGGGAAGCAGGTTCAGCAAATCTTTCCATGTATTATCATCAGATTTAAATACTACAGTCGGTCTTGAAGAAAATAGACATCTAGTCTATATTAGATCAGCCATGTCCTCAAATTTTACACATTTACATCTACATACTGAATACTCTTTGCTGGATGGCGTTTCGAAGATCGAGCCACTTGTAAAGAAAGTCAAAGAAGCTGGTATGACAGCTTGCGCCCTGACCGATCATGGGGTTATGTTTGGTGCATTTGAATTTATTGAGGTTTGTAAGGCCAACGGAATTAAACCAATTATTGGATGCGAGGTCTATATTGCAGAGCGAACCAGATTTGATAAACAGGCCGGTATTGACAACAAGCGCTATCACACAACGCTTTTGGCAAAAAACAAAGAAGGCTATCACAATCTTGTCAAACTAGCTTCATTAGCGCAAAGCGAGGGCTTTTATTACAAGCCTAGGATTGACAAGGAGTTGATGGAAAAGTACTCCAAAGGGATAATTGCCTTGACAGGCTGCATGGGCAGCCCACTAAATCGAGCTCTTTCAGCTGGGAACAACAAAAAAGCAGAAGAGTGGATGAAATTTCTTCTAGATAATTATGAGCATGTCTATGTAGAACTCATGCGTTATGGGTACAAACCTGCAGACAATCTTATAGAAAAACAATTAAAAATAGCAGCAAAATTTGATGTACCCATTGTTGCCACATGTGATTCCCATTATATCGACCAAGAGGATTACAAAATTCAGGAGATTGTCTGGTGCATAAGCGATGGAATAAAGCTCAATGATCCAAACAGGCGGCAGTATGTCTCGCAAGAGTTCTATGTCAAGGCTCCAGATCAAATGAATGAGTTATTCAAAGATCTTCCAGAGGCTATTGAAAACACAATGAAAGTGGCAGATCTAGTAGAGGAATATAAAATCGGCTACGATCGAGTACAGCCAAAATACCCAGATCTGCCAAAAGGAAAAACCGCAAAACAACTTTTAAGAAAAAATACCCTCATAGGCGCAAAAAAAAGATACGGAGAAATTACAAAAAAAATTCAAGAGAGGATTGATTATGAACTAAAAATAATTCACGATAAAGGCTACGATGACTATTTTCTAGTAGTTGAGGACTATTGCAATTGGGCAAGAGAGAGAGGCATTATGGTTGGACCTGGAAGAGGTTCAGGAGCTGGAAGTGTGGTGTCATATACCCTGGAAATTACTAACATTGATCCATATGATTATGATCTGATTTTTGAAAGATTTTTAAATCCGGAAAGACCTTCTCCACCAGATTTTGACATAGATTTCCCAGACGATAGAAGAGATGAACTTTTTGAATATATGAATGAAAGATATGGCCATGAAAACACAGCTTTTATCGGGACTTTTGGACGATTAAAAACCAAGGCCGCGATACGAGATGTATCAAGAGTAATGGGCATTGATTTGGGAATGGCAGACAAGCTCTCAAAAATGGTAATAGTAAAATTCGGAAAAGTCCATTCTATAGATAGAATGATGGTAGAAGTTCCGGAATTTAAAGAGACTATTGATTCTGATCCAAGATTACAGGAGCTAGCAGGTTATGTAAGAAAACTTGAAAATATTGCTAGGCATATATCTACTCATGCTTGCGGCTATCTTGTTACTCCAACCCCTATCACCGATTATGTGCCTATTCAAAAAGAAGGAAAAGGTGGTGATCGCTTGATGACTCAGTTTGAGGGCGGCCCGATTGAATACCTTGGCCTTATGAAATTTGATTTTCTTGGGTTATCCAACCTCACAATTATTCAAAACACTCTCAAACAAATTAAGTACACGCTAAATGAAGAGATCGACATTGATGAAATTGATCTAAATGACAAAAAAACTTTTGAACTGTTCCAGCAAGGGAACACAACAGGAATTTTTCAGTTCGAATCAGATGGAATGAAAAAATACTTGAAAGATCTTATGCCAACTGAAATTGAAGACTTGATCTTTTTGAATGCTGCCTATAGACCAGGACCTATGAAATTTATCACAAGCTATATTGATAGAAAACATGGAAAGGAAAAGACAGAATTTCTTCATAAAGATTTAGAGCCAATTCTTGGAAATACGTATGGATATGCAATTTATCAGGAACAAGCTATTAATATCGCGGTGCAGATAGCAGGATTTTCTCTTGGAGAAGCTGATCTTTTAAGGCGCGCTATGGGAAAGAAAAAGCACGACATCATGGCAAAGGAAAAAATTAAATTTATCAAGCAAGCGAAAAAAAGAAAGTACACCCAAAAAACTGCTGAGAATATTTTTGCATATCTGGAGCCATTTGCTGATTATGGATTTAATAAATCTCACAGTGCATGTTATTCTCTAATTGCTTATCAAACGGCTTTTTTGAAGTCAAATTACCCAATCCAATTCATGGCAGGAATAATGGAAACTGATCTTGGGAATGCTGACAAAGTCACACGTGATTTGAAAGAATGCAGGGAGATGGGAATCGAGGTCTTACCCCCTGAAATCAACGAGAGTTTTTCGGATTTCAAGATTGAGCCTGGAAAAAAGTTTAAAGATGGGAAAGAACGAATTCGTTTCGGTATAGGGGCCATCAAAGGAGTTGGGAAAAAAATAGTTGAAAATATCGTAGAGGAGCGGGAGAAAAAAGAGAATGGCGAGAATTTCAAGTCATTGGACGATCTGATTGAAAGAGTAGGGACTTCAAAACTCGCAAAGAAAACGCTTGAGCTTCTTATCCAGGTAGGTGCAATGGATCGGTGGGGGAATCGCAATCAGCTTCTTACTGTCATGCCCTCGATTTTTGATCGAGTTTCTCAAGAGGAGAATAATAGAAGGGGCGGACAAGGTGATCTATTTGGTGGTTTGTCCGCTGAAGAAATAGAAAAAACAACTACAAGGCTTCCTGAAATTGACCAAGAGGAAAACCAACAGAGAATCCAATGGGAAAAAGAACTTCTTGGAACATTTTTAAGTGAGCATCCTTTAACCCGCTACAAAAAACTCTTGATCAACGGCAAGATCAAAGCAATCGCCGACGCAGCCAAACTCAAGGAACGAGAAAAAACTATGGTGCTCACAATCATCTCAGAAAAGAAAATTATTTACACCAAAAAGGACTCAAAGCCCATGGCATTTCTGCAGCTTGACGATGGAGATGACAAAGTCGAGGCTGTTGTATTTACAAGAACATATGAAAGGGTTCGAGATCTCCTGAACGAGAACATCCCTGTTGTGATAACTTCTCTTATCAGTTTACGAAATGACAAATTCAGTTTAATAGTCGATGATATTGCAGTTGCGGATGATCTTCCAAATGAGGATAAGATGACAATAGATATCACAAAACTAAAAAATCAAGAGGAGATTGCAAAAATTAAAGAAATCATCTCCCAGAATCCGGGCTCTGAGATGAAACTCAAGATTCTCTACGGCAGCCCCTATGCAAAAAAATCAATTGTAAAAACAATCTCAGCAAGCCCAGGGGTTTTGATGTTTTTGAAAAAGTATTCAAAAGGCTAGATCTCTTTCATCTAAATTCGCGGCTAAAAACTCTTCTGCTCTCCTACATAGCCGCCTGCTAGATTCTGTCCCCAAACCTAGCCCTTCTCCAATTTCTCTAGTAGAAGCGCCTGTAAGCTTCTGAGCTAAAGCAAATCTCATCCTTGCTACTTTTATAGCGTCTATCAACTGCCTCCTAGTATAGAAACTAACCCCGGATCCTTCTATTTGATTAACAAGGATTCTCAAATCACCTCGAATGCCAAATTTATCCAGAATATAAAGCAAGTCCGGATCATCGATAATTGGAAGTGCTTGCATAATCGTATCTATTTCCTCCTGCGTGATGACTGCTCTTTCTACTGTATGTCTATCTCCATTTCTCCCCATAAATTCATCATCTAGCTCAATATTAAATCTTATTCTTCTATCTATTTCCATCAATCTTCTTATGTTTTCGATTTCAGTTTCATCATCAATATATTTTGGCATGTCGCTTCTGTGCATCCTATCGTCAAATCTCATCAATCTCGCTATCTCTAGAAGTCTATCCTCCTCACTATCAAAAGAACCTTCTTGCACTATTTCTCTTGCAATCAAAAAACTCCTAAGTCTTCGAAATTCCGCCTTATTTATACCCTCAGGTCTAATAGCGTCCAATATATGATTGTTTATACTCAGACTTGCACAAGACCAGGCATAAGTAATAAATTTGTTATTCTCGTCAAACTTCTGCGGGTTATAATTTCTCACAGCATTTGCAAGTGTCTCTCTTGTTGCAAAGTAAACCTCAGTCTTTTTAGATGTATCTATTGAACAAGGGGTTTTTCTCAAAACTATTTTTCTGATCATAGGCTCATACTGGTAAGCCAAAAGGCGCTCCACCTCATATCCATTTACTATAGATTCAGAAAACTGAAGAAACATATTCAAATTAAGTCCAAATTCTTCTAGACTCTCATTCGCCTTATTGACATAGTCCTCTTGCTCGTCCCCTAAATCTAAGCAAACACTAGAAGCTTTCAGTCCAAGATAGACTCTTCTAGCATACACTCTTTCTTCAGATATTGATTTAAAGGGTTTATGAGTCCCTAAATTAGATCTGAAAAGCTCAAGAAAGTTCTCTCTACCCTCAAAAATTATATTTCCAAGTCTAGACTCAGCTTCTCTAGTTAGCGCCTCATTTTCGTAATCATCAGCACTCACGAAATGTTCAAATAGCTCCTCTATAAGAGGCTCGATTTGACTTGCTAGCCCTATCTCTTGTAAAGATGGTAATCCGTTCTCGATAGACATCGTATATAAAAATATGCGCGATTATATCATGTGTCAATATAGATCCCAGCATACTTTTCCATTTTATTATTGACTCAATTATTGGTAAAATCACCTTATGAAGATAAATGATAGATTTACACTACTGTTTGTAAGGATAGTACAAAAGCTACTAGGACTTAGAAAAGTCGGATCGGGCACTGCCTTGCCAGGCCTCATTATTGAAAAGTACATTCCTTCAGCTTTTGAGCGCTTTGCTGGTCAGCTAGACACTATAATCCTCATCACAGGAACAAATGGAAAAACCACAACAAAGGCCATAATGAGCGAAATTTTTCAAGAGGCAGACATAGAATTTGTCTCCAACAAATCCGGCTCAAACATGAAAAGAGGAATTCTCTCAGCTTTTCTTGAGAATTCTAACCTTTCTGGCAAGTTAAGATCAAAAACTGGCATATTTGAGGTTGAGGAGGCCACACTACCGCGGATAGTAGACAATCTGAAGCCAAGCATTCTTATAGTCACAAATCTCTTTAGAGATCAGCTTGACGCATATGGAGAGGTGAATAAAACCCGTGAATACATACGCGATGCTATCGAGAAATCCCCTGAGGCAAAAGTCATACTAAATGGAGATGATCCGCTTGTTTCAACTCTTACTAAGAATTTGCCAAATGAAACCCTATATTTTTCCATTGCTGAAAAGTACAGGAAGAATATTTCGTACGAAGGAATTTCAACCAAAAATGGCAGTTCGGATATATTACAAGCAAGTAAAATTGTTATCCAGGAGGATTTATCCAGTGAATTCCAGGCTGATGACCAGACATACTTATTGAAAACTCCGGGAATTTATCATGTATACAATGCACTTGCAGCGATTTTGTCAGCTGAACTCATGGAAATTGATCAAGCGCATATCTCGAATGCAATTCAGAATTTCAAATCAGCTTTTGGAAGAGGGGAAACAATAGAGTATAGAACAATCACAGGCAAAAAAATCAATTTCAAAATTTTACTGATCAAGAACCCAGCAGGCTTCACTCTCACGCTCGATCTTTTAAAGCGCACAAAGGGCATCAAACTTCTTCTGATTCTCAATGACAAAATCGCTGACGGACGCGACGTCTCATGGATCTGGGACTCTGAGGTAGAAAAACTAAATGATATTCAACCCAATCTAATTATCACATCTGGAACTAGAGCACATGATATGGCGCTTAGAATCAAATACTCACTAAAAGAGTCAGAACAAAATATTCTAGTGAGACCCAATATTCGAAGAGCTATCCTGAGCGCTGGCAAAAGGGCCAAACAAGATGAAACAATCTATGTTCTACCAACCTACACAGCTATGAACGAATTTAGGAAATTATTAGGGAAAAAATTCTAAATATGAAAAATAAATTTCAACTAACAATCACGCATCTATACCCTCAAGAAATGAACTTGTATGGAGACCTAGGCAATATCACAACATTAAGGAGGCGTGCAAATTTAAGAGGAATTGAAGTCAAATTGGTGGACGTCGGTGTAGGGCATGAACTTCAACCGGGCCAGACTGACCTGTATTTTTTTGGAGGAGGGCAGGACAAACAGCAAGTGCAAATAGCTGAGGATATCATTAAGCTCAAAAAAAACGCCCTTCTTGAAGATTTGGAAAATGAAGTCGCAGCACTGGCAATATGTGGCGGGTATCAGCTTCTTGGGAGATACTATCTTGCCGCAAACGGCGAGCGGGCAGAGGGGATTGGATTTTTCCCGATTGAAACTGTTGCACCAGGACCAGACGTCAAACAGCGTTGCATTGGAAATATCTCAACCCATTTGGTTCATGACCAGACAATTCAGCAAGTGAAAAAATATTATGACTATAAATCGCAGGAAGTAAATATCGAGCTCCTGCTCACACTGGTAGGTTTTGAAAATCATGGAGGACGCACACGCCTTCTTACTGACGAGAATCTGCATCTGAGCAAGGTTATAAAGGGAATAGGTGATAGCGAAGATCAAGGCTTTGAGGGCTTACGCTACAAAAATGCATTTGGGTCATACATGCACGGATCATTTCTGCCAAAAAATCCACATGTGGCCGATCTGCTTATTTCACTCGCCTTGGAAAGAAAATATGGGAATGAATTCAAGGCACTAGAAAACTTAGATGATAAATTGGATTGGAAAGCACATAGAAAAGCTCTAAAACTAATATAATATGCACCACAATTTCAAAAAACAATTCGGACAGAATTTTTTAAAAAGTAAGCAGACTATAGACAAGTTGATTTCGTCTCTTGGGATCAAACCAGGCGATAGCGTAATCGAAGTAGGACCAGGGGATGGGAGAGTTACAGAAGCGCTACTATCAACCTCAGCTCAAGTTACCGCAGTCGAAATTGATAGAGATCTAATGCCCCTCCTTGAAGAAAAATTCGCCTCAAATGAGGATCTCCAACTCATAAATCAAAGCATTTTGGACTTTGTTCCTCCAAAAGGAAAATACAAAGTAGTAGGCAGCCTTCCTTACAACCTCTCCAAAAAAATCATCCGAAAGTTTATTGAGGAAGAAAACAAGCCTGAAATTATGAGCTTTATTATTCAAAAGGAAGTTGCACAGGATTATGCTGCAAATGCTCCAAGGGGCACCTTTCTGTCTAATTTCGCTGACATTTTTTATGAGGTCAAATATATAGGAAAAGTGAAAAAGGAATATTTTGTACCAAAACCAAGGGTAGACGGCGGGATCTTGCAATTCACACTAAAGCTGGAGCCTGAGATCAATCCAAAAGATTACGAAAAATTTAGCAAATTTTTGAAGAATTGCTTTAGACAACCTAGAAAAAAACTCTCGAAAGTACTTAAGTCAATTTATAAAGAGAAGGACTGGAATACAATTTTTGAAAGTACTACGATCGAGCCAAACGCTAGAGCAGCCAATCTAACTCTGGAGGAATTTATTGAGATTAGCAGTAACTTTACAAGCCTTTCGCCTATCACCAAATAAGATCTTTTGCAGCCAGTTCCCACAAAGTTCTGTCAGCGATTAATCCTTGCTCCCCTCCTCCCAACTCACTTTCATCCTGAATTCTTTTCGCGAGCAAGTTAAGAGCCGCCCTAAGATGACGATCAAAAGGATTAAAAGTTACTGTTGTAGGGGCTGTCTCGTAAGAATATCTATTGAGCCCAATCACTCTCGATTTAGACGCTTCACCATCTCCAACTGCAAGAACTTCCGCTGCTTCTGGGGGAAAGTGGAAAAATTTTATATGATAACTTTGTGGCGGGAATTCGTAACCCAAAGCAGCTTCTATCTCTCTTCTCAAATCATATTCTCCCTCAGTTGCTTCCTCAATGTCAAGCAATGTTTTCGTACTTATACCTCTAGCTTCCGATATATCATCCCTCACTCTCATAGCATTTCTAATCTCACCAACTAACCCGCTACCATTGGGATCATATATAACATCTCCTCTTTGTGTTAAAATTGCTTCGCCACTGAATATGGCTTCTAGCTCATACAATAATCTTTCTTTACAAGCGGGCATCTCATCTTCCAGACCAGGGTGCATCGCAAGGACTTCATCAGTCAGCAATTCAAAAGTTGCTTCATCAAGGCTATTGCGTTTATGGAGTTTTATCCTTCCATAAGTATCTAGATTGAAAAGAGGAATAGGTTCTTTTCCAGGCATAGCTAATAACTTTAATGTGTTAAATTGCTCGATATTAGCATAAGCCGATACCACTTGCAAACACATGATATCAACCACACACACAAATTATTGAAAGAAAAACATTGATAGTTTATATGCAATAGATCTTACTAAAGAAGAAAAGAAATTAAAAGCTATTTTAGAATTATCCAGCTACTCCCAAAATAGAACTGTCCCAATAAATATATCAAATTCATCAGTATAACCGCTGTATGCACTTGGCGAAGCCATTAGTTCTGCTATAAACAATCTCCCCTCGACTTCCATGTAGGCGTATTTAACCTTGTAATCTGGAAAGAACACATCAGATGCTAGATACTCTCCCTCTAAAATATTCCATGTGTATTCACCATAAACACCTGAGGTTTCGGTATATCCAGGCTTTAGGCCTGATGTTTGAGAAGTTAACCATTCACTCATTGGCACTCCCTCCACATGAGTCAGCGCAATTACTCCAGCATACTCACTAGCCTCAGGAATAGCATTTGTGTCAATCCCAAGAGTTTGCATGCCTATTCCAAAAAATCTATGGTACCATCCAGGAGGTTTGTATGCCGTGTAACCTTGAGAAGAATTATCAAGTTGTGTCCAACCTTCTGGGACTTCACTTGGCGTAGGCTCTTCCTCTTCAGGGACATCAGCGTCTTCATCCTCTTCTGCGACTTCTTCTACTTCCTCTGTGGGAATCTCTTCAACTTCCTCTATTTCTTCAACATCTTCTTCTGCAACTTCCTCTTCTTCTCCAGGGCCAGCATCATCTGCCGAGTCCGAGAAATATCTATATCCAAAAAATGCACCAGCCGCTGTCAACAACAGGACCATTCCCACTAACACAATAACTGGCGTAGTAAATTTGAAACCAGTTTTAACTGGCTTTTCTACGGATGCAAAATCTGAAGTTTCCTGTGCTAGAGGATCCAAAGCCTGCTTCAACTTTGCTTTGGTAGGAGCTTTTTGCTTGGGCATGTTAGATTACTTAAAAAGTTAAAAGTGCGAACTTTCTATATTATCTATTGTAAAGTAGTTTTAAAGGGAAGTAAAATGGTAAAATCACCAGATGCGCAAACGAAAGATCAAAACAAAACATGGTGTGATTCAGACTCCGGCGTTTTTGCCGGATGCTACTTATGGATCGATAAAATCGATTTCATTTGATGACGCGAAAAATGTCGGAATAAAAGAACTCGTCACAACCACCTTGCATATTGAAAACAAACTTGGAAGTGAATACATAAAAAAATTTGGAGGAATTCATAAATTTTTCGGCTGGAATCGGCCGATTCTCACCGATAGCGGCGGATTCCAGGTATTTTCACTCATTCATGCTGCAAGAAAAAAGGCAGGAAAACGAGCAGAACTCAATAATAAAATTACAGACGCAGGATGCAGTTTCATAAATCCTGACAATGGCCAGACAAAGTTCCTAAGTCCAGAAATTTCGCAAATTATCCAATTCAACCTTGGAGCAGACATTGTAACTGCACTTGACGAACCAACTCAAAGAGACGCGCCTTTATCTGTTCTAAAAAAAGGAATACGGCGCAATACACAGTGGGCAAAAAGATCAAAGAAAAAATTCCTGGAATTGCACGACCTAAGCGAAAATGATTTCGATGATCCGAAAATCAAACGTCCATTAATAGGAGCAGTCATTCAAGGTGGCAATAATTTCAAATTGCGCGAGGAGAGTGCAAAACAGTTGATCGACATAGGATTTGATATGTACAACTTTGGAGGAGTTCCACTTCACAATCGATTATCATGGAAAAATGACGCTAATAAAGGTTTCTTCAATGAACTTCTAACGAGTGTTGCAGAACTAATCCCAGAGGACAAAATCCGCTATGCAATGGGCGTTGGCACTCCAGACGACATCATCTTTTGTGTTCAAAATGGCTGGGATATTTTTGATACAGTTTTACCCACAAGAAACGCCCGCCACGGATACCTATACGTGGATATGGGCAAAGGCGAGAATCACAAGATTAAAGACAAACATACAATCTCATACGATGTCATCCATATCAAAGCCAAAAAATATGAATTTGATGAGCGGGCAATAAGCGAGAATTGCGACTGTGAAGCTTGCGGCGAAAACGGCGTGACAAGAGCATATCTTAGACACTTGATCAGAATAAAAGAACCTGCAGGGTTTAGGCTAGCGACAATACATAATCTTCATTTCTATTCAAAATTGATGCTACAATTACGAAAGTAATCTTATGTCCTTATTCAATCTCAAAACAAAACTCAAACCAGCAGGCGATCAGGAGCAGGCGATTGCCAAATTGACAAGCAATGTCAAATCAGGCGCCAAGCATCAGACCTTGCTCGGAGTTACAGGTTCAGGCAAAACATTCACAATGGCAAATGTAATTCAGAATACTGACAAGCCAGCGCTAGTTCTAGCGCACAACAAAACCCTTGCAGCACAACTATTTAGCGAATTTCGAGATTTTTTCCCAGACAATGCAGTCGAGTATTTCATCTCATATTACGACTATTATCAACCCGAGGCATATATTCCGCGAAGAGATCTATACATCGAAAAAGAAACCTCCATCAATGACAATATCGAGAGGTATCGAAATTCTGCCACACAATCTTTGCTCACAAGAAAAGACGTGATAATTGTAGCTTCGGTCTCGTGCATTTATGGAATTGGGGATCCGCAAGACTATTTATCACTTTCGCGCGAACTCAAAGTTGGAGAAAAGTACAGCCAAGACAAATTCCTTCACCAACTCACAGACATGCTGTATGAACGCTCAGAATATGATTTTTTCACTGGAAATTATCGGGTTCGAGGGGATACAATTGACGTGAATATTGCCTCAGAGGAAAGCGCCATTAGAATAGAATTTTTTGGAGACGAAATTGAAGCAATCAAAGAGTTCAATCCAATCACTGGAGAGGTTATAGAAGAATTACCAGAAATAAAGATCTTCCCAGCAAAACAATTTGTGACTCCGTATGAGAAAATAAAAAAAGTTTCGGGTCTAATCAGAAAGGATCTAGCAAGTGAAATAGCGGCGTTCAAGAAACAAGGCCTGGATCTTGAAGCAGAACGCTTGAGACAACGCACAGAATACGACCTTGAAATGCTAGAAGAAACAGGCTACTGCTCAGGAATAGAAAATTATTCCAGATATTTTGAATTTCGTCCAAAAGGTTCGCCTCCTTCGACCCTTCTAGATTATCTGCCAGAAGACTGGCTAATGTTCATAGATGAATCCCACATGACAGTCTCTCAGGTGCGAGGCATGTACAACGGCGATCGCGCGCGCAAAGAAATGCTTGTTCGTTATGGATTTAGAATGAATTCTGCAAAGGACAATCGGCCTTTGAAATTTGATGAGTTTAATAAAAAGCTTGAGCAGACCGTGTATGTTAGCGCAACGCCTGCTGATTATGAGATTCAATTGAGTAAGGGCAAAGTGATTGAGCAATTAATTCGCCCAACGGGCCTTCTTGATCCTGTAGTAGATTTGCGGCCCACTGAAGCAAAAAATACTCAGGCCCTACGCAAACAGATGAAAGAATTCAAATACACTGAAATGGATTTTTACAAGCATGAAAAATACAATGAAAATCAAATCGATAATCTAATCAAGGAAATTCAAACCACGGTCAAAAATGGCCAGAGAGTCCTAGTCACCACTCTCACGAAAAGGATGTCAGAAGACCTCTCAACGTATCTAAAAGAGATGGGAATCAAAGTTCTATACTTACACTCAGACTTGGACGCAATTGAACGCGTAGAAATCCTTACAAAACTTAGAGAAGGAAAAATTGATGTAGTGGTCGGTATCAACCTACTTCGAGAAGGCCTGGATCTACCAGAAGTTTCGCTAGTCGCAATCCTTGACGCTGACAAAGAGGGCTTTCTGAGATCCGAGACAAGCCTAGTACAAACAACCGGAAGAGCTTCACGTCATAGTGAAGGCCGCGTCATCATGTACGCGGATAAAATCACAGGCTCTATGCAAAGAGCAATTGACGAAACACTAAGACGCCGCAAAGCCCAAGATGAATACAACGAAAGCCACGGAATCACCCCAACAACAATCCAGAAACCCATCAAGACAAGCCTTGAAAGGGCAGAGGAAGATGATGAAAAACTCGATAAAACCGGCCAAACTCTCGTCAAGCAAGCAGAAAGCTACAAAGTCATGTCTAAAAAAGAACAGAAAAAATACAAACAAGAGCTTGAAATTCAAATGCAAATTTATGCTGATTCGCTAGAGTTTGAGAAGGCTGCAAAAGTTAGAGATTTGTTGGATGATTTGTAGGAGATGGGGTGGCACTTCGTCGTTTCCCTCCTCAGCATCACCCGTCGTCTAAGCTCATTTCGTCACTTCGTTCCTCATTCACTAAGACTCTGGGGTGGGTTACGGGACTCGTTCGTAAACCTCGAGATTGAGTTGAGTTTTAATGCTACGAATCTCGAATCCCTGTTAAAAGGCTTTCCTAAGGCTCATTCTCCATTATAAAAATGGTATAATATACTGAGAATATATTACACATATACCTTGAATTGGATTGAAGACATCACCTCACAAGCTATAGCCGACTATGACAGAATCACTGCTGATCCACGAGTACGTGATATTGATCATAGGATAGATGTATGTCAAAGCTGGCTAGAACAAGATGCAGAGACAAATGAACATCTAGTTGATTCACTAACCAGACTTAGGCTTGAAACTAACGTTTTGGAGGATATAGTTTGCGCACTCGATCGTGGAAAGGAGAGCTTTCGTAGTACGCATCTCTGGAGGATAAACGGTGAAGCTGGTGAATACAACGATGTGAGTGGATCTTTACTTGAAGTCTGCACAAGATGGGTAGGAACTGGTGTTCTAGAAGATTTCCCGAACTTTTATACCATTGAAATGGCTGATTCTGAACTAACAAGAGGCAATCATATAATTACACCTGCCGAAGGAGGCATCACTATAAGAATTGTGACTAAAATGGTTGAAGAAATTCCCGAAGAAGAAAAGGTTGATCATAGAAATTTTCGATATTCAGATTCCACTTTTGCAGTTGCCGAATTATCTTTCACAGATGAGGCAAAAATCAGAAGCAGAATGGTTGAAGCACAAGACGAAGCAGATCAAATTAGACAATCTGCCGAATATGGTTTATATCACTCTACTATGGAGGAGAAAGCTAGATTACAGGAAGCAAGGCAGGTCCTCATACATCAAATCCGTGAAGAGACAGTTTTGTAAACCAATATTAAGCATCTCATATTGGGCAAGTGAAATCAAATACTCTATAATTTCATCGAATACTTAATAAAGATAATATGACTAAATTCGCGATATTTGCACATGCAAGAAGTGGCAGTACATCACTTGCCACAGTTATAGACGCAAGCCCAGATGTAAAAATGGCTATTGAGCCATTTCATCCAGAATATTCTAAATGGAATCCAAACGAACCTGATTACAGCTCGATCATTAAGGACAAAATTTCGATGAATAAGGCGCTAGAGGAGCTTTTCTCCAAGTATAACGCCATAAAAGTCCTGCAATATCAATTCTCTGACGAAATATATATTGAGCTACTTAAAAGAAAAGCTATTAAAATTCTTTTTTTACGCAGAAAGGATTACTTGGCTGGGGTTATTTCTGGACTTATTGCTGAGCAAACAAATGTCTGGAAGAAAGATGATATTAAGACAAAAGTTGACTATTCAAAACTAAAACCACTCAGTATCTCTAGAGCGAAAAAAATGCTTACCTATGTCTCTGAGCAGATGGAGTTTTATGAGGACTTTTTAAGAGAGAATCGCAAAGGAGAGTATCTCAAAATCTATTACGAGGAATTATTCTCAGAAGATCAAATGCAAAATCTGGAGAAAATACAACGAATTCGTAAATTTCTTGAAATTAAACCACCAGATAGTGAAGTAATTGAAAAATATATGACACCTTCACAGACTCAAATAAATGATAAGGGTGACTATCGTAAGATCCCAAATTACCAGGAAATTATGAATACCTTCACCAGATAGGATTAATGGATGGGGTGGAAAAAGGGACCCAAACCCAGAGAACTCAGGATAGTTTGAAAAAGCATTTAAAACTGCGAAGCAGGTTTAGAGCGCAAGCGGTGCTTTGGAAGACTATCCTGAGTTCTCCTCCTGATAGAAATTAAACACAATCTGCCCAGTCGCAACTATCGGAATCACCAAAATAGCCCCGACTATCCCAAACAAGCTCAAGGCAGAAATTATACCTAAAATAGTAATAATCGGATCTATCCCAACAGCCTTTTTCATCACAATCGGCACAAGAAACATTGCCTCAAGATTCTGAATCACAATCCCTAAAATTGCCACATAAATCGACTGTCCAAGAATCACAACAGTAGCATCCCCCTCAGAAAGATTCCCA
>Ga0114923_10001249_pt1 | contig 17915 bp, 16 predicted proteins | sample SumtaG_FD_89578 | JGI IMG/M metagenome (GOLD analysis project Ga0114923, IMG submission 89578) | Deep subsurface microbial communities from Indian Ocean to uncover new lineages of life (NeLLi) - Sumatra_00157 metaG | ecosystem: Environmental > Aquatic > Marine > Oceanic > Sediment | place: near...
CCTTTATAGAACCTCAGAATGTAGTCATCTGTTCGCTCATGAATATACTTATCCTCCTTGTCTTGAACTAGGGGCGACCACTCCTGAGGAGCTGACAAATATCCAATCACAGCCTCAAACCACACGTAAATCCGCTTATCTTCGATGCCTTCAATTCGCTTATCTTCTGGAATCTCGTCAATAGGCAATTCAATAGACCAATCTAAATCCCTTGTAATTGCACGTTTCTGAAGACCCTCTTCAAGCCAGCCGTTTGCCTCTTTGTACACCCAATTTCGCCAAAGTTCTGATTTACCTTCACCCAAATAAACTTTCAAATCATCCTGCAATTTCGGAAAATCCAAAAAATAATGCTCTGTATCCTTGAGTTCCACCTTCTCGCCCGTCAATTTACTTACTGGATCAATAAGTTCGCCATCTTTTAGCCAACGTCCACAATTTTCACATTGATCACTCCTCTGTTCAGTTGCCTTACAATGAGGGCAAGTACCTTCTACATACCTGTCCGGAAGAAATTTGTCATCTTTTGGAGAGTAGTACTGCTGCATCGTATCTTTGACTATGAAATCATTTGTTAGCAAATCCAGAAAGATCCCTTGCGCGACTTTCTTGTGATTCTCAGTTGTAGTTTTTGTGTATAAATTATACGAAAGATCATATTGTTCAAGAAGATCCAGATCCCTTGGATGATATTTATCAACCACCTCTTGAGGAGTCAATTTCAGCTTATCAGCTTCAACCGTAATAGGCGTGCCATGGCAATCTGAACCAGAGACCATCAAAACATCATTCCCCTTCAACCTGTGGAACCTCGCAAACACATCAGCAGGCAGCAAATATCCAGCCAAATGCCCAATATGAAGTTCACCATTCACATATGGCCAAGCAATCGCAACTAGAATTTTTTTAGGATCATTTTTCATGACTTTCTATGATTTGCAAGCTCAATCAGGGAAATTATACATTAGAAGGCTTGTTATTAGAAGCGGTTATCTTTGGTTTTGCCCCCCTCAGTGTTAATGCATATTCAACAACCCCCACCAGTAAAATCAAAGGAATTGCTGTAAATAGCGTCAACCCAGCCATCAAACGCAAGACAACCAGTAGGAATAAAGCTAGAGAAATTGCACCACCTCTTCTCAAGCCAGCTTTCCAGTTCGGATCTTCATAAAATTTCCTAAAGAGAAGTTTATCAATCAATACATGGATAGAGGAGAATCCACAGGAAATTGTTAGTCCGATAAAAACGCTGACCAATAAAAATTTCTGCAAATTCAAATAATCAAATATCAAACCCAGCTCAAGATTCTCTTTTACAAATTCCATTGCTTGGTCATTTGTTTCAATTTCAGCAGCCTCAAAATCTGCATTCAGTTTTTCTTTATCCCAGGGACTCTGCGTTCTTACTAAAAAGCTTGAAATATAGGCAAAAAAGAATGCCAAAATCAGAAAGATCCAAGTATATTTCATCGGCAGTTAGTCAAATTTTAGTTTTCTCAGGTCCTATTCCTCGTCACCAACTTCAAAAAGCGCGTCATGATACTGTATGAATTTGTCCTGGTCTGCAGCGCATCTTGCAGCGTTAGCAGCCCTTCTGGCTTTTGTGTGAAGTTCCTCAAGTGGAAAATCTCTAAAAACAAATCTAATCTCATCAGTATCAACATAGTCCTTTTTGATTTGAACCAGAGTATCTTGAGCAAAACTCTTGCAGTATGAGCATTCAAAATCACTAAATTCCATGAGTACAACTTCAGCGTCATCGCTTCCCACTACATGCCCTTCCCCAATACTAAATTCTCTGATCTCTAAACGAGCGAAATCCTCTTCAGCAGCAGATTTCGCATATTCATTCAGTTCGTCACCTGATAGACCTTGCTGTTGATAGGCCTCTTTGTATCTTTGAATCAACTCCTCAAGGGTTCCAAGCTGTTCCTTTTTGATATTCTCTTGAGCCTTTTCAAGTCCATTTTCCTTTACTTCATCGATTAACACCTGATAATAATCATATCCTTGAGCTCCTCCTGCATAAAATCCTTTGAAAGTATCACCCTTTCCAACTCCGATCACTACAAAAGGAGTTCCCTGAGCGCCATATTTCTGTGCTGCTTCAATTTCACTCTCGATTGCATCATCAAAAGGTTCCTCAGCCAAGCATTCTTTGAAATCATTGTATTTTATATCAATATCTTGCGCATATTGCTTCAAGCAATCTTTACTAAGTGGTTCCAAACTATCGCAGTCCAGTTCCTCTTTTTGCCCAAATGGCAACGAATAATCTCCTCCAGAGAAAGCAATCACAACACTGCAAGAAATCATGAGCCCAGCTAAAAGGATTGCAAAAGGCACCATGAACGGCCTCATATCAATTTTTAGTTCTGACCTTTTTGCTTTAGATTTGCTTGAAGAAGTTTCGCTTTTTACTGCCTTGGACTTTGTGGTCCTGCGTTTTCCAGTTGTTTTTCGCGTTTTTTTGGCGCTTGTTGTGCTTTTGACAGCTTTAGCCGTCTTAGCTTTTGTCTTTTTCGTGCCCCTAGTTGCCATGATAAATTATAAAAAAATAAAATTTGGCAGTGAGGTAAGTTTATCAAAAAAACCAATAAACTCAAAGGCTTTGATATGTTTTCTTTAGAAATAATGCATCCTCTTCCAAATTTGGGCTTTCACACACTACAATCCCGCCGACTTTGAATTCTTTAAAGGACTGAAGCAAAGCTTTCCATTCTAGATCTGCGGGTCCAACTCTTGCTTTTTCCTCTAGCCTTTTGTAGTGTTTTTCGATTCCCTTTACATCAATTCCAGCCTCAACATATTTTTCATGTCCCCCAAGAAGTGTCAAATGGTTTTTTTCTCCTTTTTCTCCATAATTAATACCTGATATATGAATATGCATATTTTCTAAAAAAGTCTGACCCAATTCTTTTTTGATAGTCCCAAGCATAATATCGAATTCCTTTTTTGTATTGAAGCCGCCGCCAGCCCTAGCGTGTTTGTGTGCAAAATCAAAACAAAATCCAATATTTCTACCTTTAAGGTCCTGGACTAATTGGATTAGATCCTCCAGATCACCCCATTGACTAGACTTTCCTGTGAGTTCTGGACTGATTCTTATACTAACGTTCTCCTTTTCCAATTCGTCCAAAATTTTCTCCATCCCGACTTTTACAAGTTTATAGACCTCGTCAGAAGTTCGACCTTGAAGAAATCCAGCGTGAAAGGTGATTGATTTTGCACCTGCAAGCTCCCCAATTTTAGCAGCCTTAATAATCCTATTGATACTCGCATGCCATTTATCCTTTTCTTTAGCGGCCAGGTTTATATAATACGATCCATGAACAGTCAAAGCCACATCCAGCTCACCCGCCACTTCCTTAAGCTCACTCGCTTGGGCCTCATCCAAAAACGTCTGATAAACAAACTCAAGTTCCATAGAGTCAAGGCCAAGTTCCTTAATCCGCTTAACGCCTTCTACTACATTCATCTTTTTTGTTGTTAGCGGAATCCCGCCAGTACCAAAGAGTAGGGGCATCTTTGTTCAGTTTAATATTTATTTACCATATTCCTGTAAAAAAACTGCCTCGCAATACTGATCAACCTCACAATCAATATCAGTCAATTGCTCAAAATCCTTGAGCTTCAAATCATATAGCCAAAGATTTGCTGGTCTAATATCATACTTATTTGAACTTAAGTTGGACATTGACACCAATAAATAATCCTCAGTCACATATTTTATCTGCGCTGACAAACTTGAAGGGAGAATTTTCAATTCCTCTCTTGATTCACCATCCACACTTATTCTCTCAATTGCAATAGGCTTGAAAGAACCAAACAGATCTCCCTCATCTGTCAAATATGAGGACGCTGGCTCAACAACCCCAGAAACAAAATACACAAATCCATTGTGGTAGTATAACGATTCAAAATGTTCGTCCATACTTCCCTCTAGAATTTTCACCGGCTCTTCTTTCTTTTTCACAATCTCTATAAATCCAGCCCCTCCCATCAAGTAGCCTGACTCCTCAGGTTCAACTGAGTCCAGCCAGTACTCTACGCCTTCAATATTAACGCAGCCTGTAACTTCAAGCGTACTAGCAAGAACACAATTTCCAAACACACGGGTTGTTGATTCGCTATAATTTCTCAAGATCAGATCTTTGTCTTTGTTCATTCCAACTACAACCATTGGATATTCGCTTTTTTCTTGTTCCATAATCTTTTCAAAATCTTTCTCATTTTTGAGTCTTGCAATAAAATAATTATATTCCTCTTCGCGCTTCAAATACTGCGTGAAATAAACATCGTCCCCGTCAAATTTTTGCATGCCAATAATTCTTGCTTCTCCCTCAACTGTGTAAATCACTTCTTCTTCCTGTTTGGCAAAATTAGTCTTAACCCGAATGATCTGATTTATATCACCAAATCTCTTAATCCAATAAAGATCATCATCATAAATCACAATTTTTCCAGGAAAAAAATATTCAAGATCAGATCCGGAAAGTTGCGCTAGAACACGTTCGCGTGAAGTCGAGAGTTTGTGTCTTATCACCTGTGGATCATTGACTCCATTTAGATACAAGATTATCTCTGAGAAAATCTCAGAATCTATGAGACTATTGACCTTGATACCTGCTACTTTTTCCTCGCTTGTGTTTTCAGAAGAATCAAAAAAACGTGTGAAATCATATGAAAATCCCTGGAAAAACCCAAGTAAGGCTACTGCAAGCCCCAGAAGAACAAAACAAAAAATGACTAATAATCTTAAGATTCGCATTAATTCAGTCTTTTATTTCCCCGATACATCGGAGTCTTGAAATAAATCAAATTTGCGTAAAGATTTTACCACAGCATCTTCAAGCTCGTCTGGTTTGGAATCTGGCAGAGTATTAAAACAAATATAAACTGCTTCAAAATCCTTTTTCAATCTTGGGAATTGCTGCCTGATTATCTCTCGAAGTCTCCTTTTGGCTCTATTTCTCTTGACTGCCTTTCCGACTTTTTGACTTGCTACAAAGCCAAATCGAGGAAGCTCAAAAACTTCTGGAAGCTCTTGCGGGTCTTTTGGGGTAACTATAGCCAAAAAAAACTCAGTCCGATACTTTTTGCCTTTTTCATAGACATAATCAAAATCCTTTTTGGTTTTAAGCCTGTGTTTTTCTGGCAGCATTAAATTTAGCGACTTCTACTTATTCTCTTTTTTTTGTCTCGCCTAATCTCATCTGATGTACTCAACTTCTTCCTGCCCTTTGCTCGTCTTCTTTTTAAGATATTTTGCCCAGTATGTGAAGCTTGTCTTGCCCTGAAACCCATTCGTCTTATTCTTCTTTTTTTCTTTGGTTGAAATGTTCTTTTTACCATTATTAAATATTTACTTATTTAATTAAATTCTACCATTGAAAATGTGCGAACGCTCGATTTGCCTCTGCCATTTTCTCTACATCTTCTCTCTTTTTATATGCATTTCCTTCCCTTTTGATTGCTGCGACTAGTTCCCTTGCAATACTATCAGCAAAAGATGAGTTGCCTCTATTGTCTTTTGCAGCTTTGATAATCCATCTTAACGCTAAAGTCAATTGCCTATCATCTCGAACAGGGGAAGGAACTTGATAATTTGATCCACCGACTCTTCTTGATCGAACTTCAACTTTTGGCATAATATTTTGCAAAGATTTATCAAGGGCATCTATAGGCTTCATCTTTGCATCTTTTCCCATCTTTTCTAGGGCCTCATACATCACCTCTCTTGCAACATTTTTTTTGCCATCCTGCATGATGTAATTGATGAATTTTGTCACTACTGCACTCTTGTATTTTAGATCAGGTTTTAATTTACGTTTTTTTGCTTTCTTACCTCGCATGATTCTAGTTAACAAATTAATTTAATAGCTGTTTAGCTTTTTTAGCTACAAAAAAAACTCCCTAATTAACGGAAGTTTCTGTTAATTAGGATCTTCTCTTCTTTTGTAGAAAATACTCTGCTTTAATCATCAAGCAGCTCCCATTTATCTTTTTGGTTTTTTAGCTCCATACCGGCTTCTTGATTGCATCCTGCCATCAACTGCTGCGGTATCATACACACCTCTTACAATCTGATAATTCACTCCTGGTAAATCCGGCTTTCTTCCAGACCTGACAAGAACAACTGCGTGCTCTTGTAGATTGTGCCCCTCTCCTGGAATATATGCTGTTACTACTTGTTTGTTTGACAACCTAACTTTTGCTACTTTTCTAAGAGCTGAGTTTGGTTTTTTTGGAGTTTTGGTAAATACTGAAAGGCAAACTCCTCTTTTTACTGGATTGACCCTCATGTAGTACTTATTCTTGATGCTATTATAGTTAAAATGCAAAGCCTTGTACTTCATAGTCTCATTAAATTCAAGACCTTTGAATTTAACTTTTCCTCTTTTCTTTTTTCTGCCCTTTCGGACTAATTGTGATGCTCGTGCCATATAATTTCTAATTACTATCTTAATTCCTTGCCAAGTGGAACTGGGCGGCCGATTATAACATTTTCCTTCAAACCCCTCAACTTATCAACCTTTCCAACGAGTGCAGCGTCAGTTAAAACCCTAACTTGCTCCTGGAATGAAGCAGCTGAAAGAAAACTTTCAGTGTTCAACGATGCTGCAGTGATTCCAAGAAGGACTCTGTTGGACTTAACAAGGTCTTTGTCCCTTTTCTTTAGTTTGCGATTTTGCTCAGCTATTTTAATATGATTGACAAAATCGCCTGGCAAATACTTACTATCACCCGGACTTACTACTCTTACATATTTAAACATCTGTCTCACCACTACTTCCACATGCTTATCATCAAGAGCAATACCCTGGATTCCGTATGTTTCCTGAATATTCTCAATGATATATTTCTGCGTGTCCTCAACTGTTGTAAATTCCATCAATTCTTTTGGAGAAAGTGATCCAACAGTAATTGGCGTTCCCTTCTTGATCTCCTGTTTGTTCTTCACATTCAATCTTGCTTCTGCTGGAATATCGTATTCCTCCTCTATCAATTTATCGACTTCAAGAATCACTTTGTCATCTTGAAGCGATACTTGACCATCATATTCTGCTTCAAGTTTTGATCCATTTTTCCTCGTAGCTATCAAATCACCTTTCTTGACCTGCTTTGATCTTTTGAAAGTAAGCTCATCTTGCTTTTTGATGTCATATTCTTTTTTCATCTTTTTGTGATCTGTCACAATTACAGTACCGACTTCGCCTTCTTTGTTTTCCACGATTTTCACCTTCCCACCAATCTCAGAAAGAATCGCTTTCCCTTTTGGAGTTCTGGCTTCGAACAGCTCTGCAACACGAGGCAAACCTTGTGTAATGTCAGTTCCAGCTCTTCCAGCTAAATGCTTTGTATTTAAAGTAAGCTGAGTAGCTGCCTCTCCCATAGCCTGAGCAGCAATGACTCCAACTGCAACTCCTTTATCAACAAGTCTTTGAGTTCCAAGATTCAAACCATAACATTTCTGACAAATACCCTCATCTGCCTCACATGTCAAAGCTGATCGCACTTTGATTCTGTCAAGATCTATTTTTTCCAATTCTTGAGACACCTCTTCTACAATCTCCTCCCCCTTCTTCACTATTACTTCTCCAGTTTTTGGATCAGCAATATTCGCAGTCACAAACCGTCCAACAAGACGACATGAAAAATCAACCATTCTTTTATCGTTTCTATCGATTTCCACCCCTTCGTTTGTCCCACAATCTTCCTCTCGAGTAATCACATCCTGCGCTACATCAACTAATTTTCTAGTCAGATATCCTGACTCTGCAGTTTTTAGAGCGGTGTCTGCTAGACCTTTTCTAGTTCCTCTTGCTGCAACAAAGTATTCTAATGTTGGCAAGCCTTCTTTATAATTTGACCTTAAAGGCAATTCAACGATAATGCCAAGAGGATCAAGAATTAATCCCTTTACACCAGCAATCTGTCTAATAGGATTTGATATTGGTAGAGCACCAGAATTTTCAAAAGCATTTAGTGGATTATCAGGATCCTGGTACTCAGCCCAGGTTACCTCTGCTACTTCATCAATCACTTCCATCCAAGCCTCCTCAGTAAGTCTCTTCTTTTCAGATAGCGTTAAAAGACCATTATAATAGTCTTCAGTAAGTTGGTTCTCTTTTTCCTCTACTCCACTCACGAGCTTGCTGGTTTTTGAACTTACCTTAAAGTCCTCAATAGATGTTGAGTAGCCTGATTTTGTAGCATATTTAAATCCAATAGTTTCAACCTCATCAAGGAATTTGATTGTCAATTCACTATTGTATCTTTTCAAAATATCGGCAGCTAGCTTTCCAACGTCCTTCTTGCCCAGTTGTTTATTTAGGAATTCATACCCCTCTGGCAAGACTTCATTGAATTTAATTCGACCAGCTGTTGTCTCAACAAAGCTATCTTGCATCAAAACCCTTACTCTTTCTCGCAAGTCCAATTCTCCTCTTTCATAAGCTCCAACAACTTTATCCTTTGAAGAGAAGATCTGCAAAGACTTCGCCTTGCCTACAGACTCTTCGCCAGTTAGATAATAAATTCCAAGAGCCATGTCTTTCTGTACACCAATCACTGGAGACCCATCTGCCATCAAAAGTAGATTAGAATCGGCAAACATCCTTTCCATAACCTCTTCAACAGCCTTTTCTGATAATGGTAAATGCACTGCCATTTGATCTCCGTCAAAATCAGCATTGAACCCCTTGCAAACCATCGGATGAATTGTGATTGCATTCCCCTCTATTAGAATCGGGAAAAATGCTTGTATACCTTGTTTGTGAAGAGTTGGTGCCCTATTCAGTAGAACCGGCCTGTTTTGAATAACTCTTTCTAGAATATCCCAGACTTTATCTGATTTTGATTCAAAATAGTGTTTTGCACTTTTAATGTTTGGTGCCAAGCCTTCTGCAATAATTTCTCTGATTACAAACGGTTTAAATAGTTCAAGTGCAATAATCTTTGGTAAACCACACTGATAAATACTAAGTTCAGGTCCGGCCACAATTACTGAACGACCGGAATAATCAACTCTTTTCCCTAGAAGATTCTGTCTAAATCTACCTTGTTTACCGCGCAACATGTCTGAAAGAGATTTGTATGGTTGCTGCTTGGAATTCTGTACAGGATTCCCTGGTCTGTGACTATTGTCAATCAACGCGTCAACTGACTCCTGCAACATTCTTTTTTCATTACGAAGAATAATTTCCGGAGCCCCAAGATCCATCAGTCTTTTAAGTCTGTTATTTCTATTGATGACACGTCTATATAGGTCATTCAGATCTGATGTTGCAAATCTACCCCCAGGTAGCTGGATAATTGGCCTCAATTCCGGAGGGATAACAGGAAGTGCTTTCATCACTAGCCATGTTGGATCAATATTATTCCTAAGCATGCCTTCAAGAATTCGAAGTCTTTGTACGTATTTTGCTTTTTTGGCCTGAGACTTGGTCTTTACTTGTTCCTCTTTCAATTTCTTTACCATCTTTTTCAGATCAACTTCTGATAGAAGCTGTTCTATTGCTTCAGCTCCCATTCCTGCTACAAAAAAGTCGGTCTCATACTCTCTAAGGGAAGCTCCCTCTTCTTCAGACAAAGTAACCCCTGTAGTTACACTTTTCACAAGACTAAGTTTTTCATTGATTTTTTCCTTGAGATTCGTCTCCTTCTGAGCAAAAATTGATTTTATTTTTGCAACTTCTTTCTTCTCTTTGTTTGCAAGCTGATCAATTCTAGCTCCAAGTTTGGCTTTGCTTTTCTCTTTGCTCCTTAGCTCTTTTGTTTTCGCTTTATATTCTGTTCCCAATTCCTTTACTTGATCTTTCAAACTCTTTTCCAAGTCTTTCATCTGCCCATCCAGCTCTTTCTTTATCTTCGCGATTGTCTCCTTTTTTCCTTTTTCATCAAATTCAGTAACAATATATCTTGCAAAATATATCACTGTCTCAAGCTTCTTTTGAGGAACACCAAGTATAAGAGACAATTTATTTGGAACGCCATGAGCAAACCAGACATGAGTTACTGGTGAAGCTATCTTGATATGCCCCATTCTCTCTCTTCGAACACGTTTATGAGTCACCTCAACTCCACATTTATCACAAACAATTCCCTTATATCTGATTTTTTTGTACTTTCCGCAGTAGCACTCGAAATTCTTTGTCGGCCCAAAAGTCTTCTCGCACATCAGGCCATCTACTTCAGCGCTATGTGTTCTGTAGTTTATAGTTTCTGCTTTTTTAACCTCACCGCTTGACCAGCTCAAAATCTGCTGTGGTGAAGCAATACTTACTTTTAGAGCTTTAAAATCCTTAATCATTTTAGGTTTTTAAATTTTTAATATTAATATAAGAATACTAGATTATTTGGTTGTTCCGGTTGTGTCCTTATCTCCTACTGCCTTTACTTCAAATTTAGCATCTTGAGTTTCAATTTTCTCGGCTTCTTTAGCTGTTGCTATATCATCATCTGTCTCAATTGATTCAGTTTCATCAGCTAGATCCGCGTCTGGCACTCCTTCTACTAAGGCGGCCTCATCTTTATCATCCTCCTCAGGCTCAATCATATCCAGATTTAAGCACAGTGCTCGAAGCTCTGCAACAAGCACCTTAAATGATTCCGGTACTGTTGGAGGATCAATCTTCTCGCCTTGAATAATAGATTTGTACGCAGCTGCACGCCCCAAAACATCATCGGATTTGATTGTCAGCATCTCATGCAATACATTTGGTACAGCGTGTGCTTCAAGTGCCCAAACTTCCATCTCTCCAAATCTTTGGCCTCCAAACTGCGCCTTACCACCTAGTGGCTGCTGGGTAACCATAGTATAGGCCCCAGTTGATCTTGCATGAATCTTATCTGAAGAAAGATGATTCAATTTAAGAATATATCTTGGTCCTACAACAACCTGGTTGTGGAATTTTTCCCCAGTTCGCCCATCATACAACGTTACTTTCGCACTAAATTCAGTTTTTTCTTTCTTTAATCTTTTGTCAAGCTGATCAAGATCTAGTTCTGCAAATGGCGGAACTACAACCTTCTCGCCAATCTTTGCAGCCTTAGCCCCAACTTCCATCTCCCTGATCTGCCCAACGTTCATACGTTTTACAAACATAGGGCTCAAAATAATGTCAATTGGAGTACCATCCTCCAGGTAAGGCATATCCTCAACTGGCAGAATTTTCGCAATTACTCCCTTGTCTCCATGTAAGCCAGTCAATTTATCACCAACTTCGATCTTACTTGTTCTTGCAACCCAAACTTTAACTTGCTTTAAAACACCAGGATTGAGTTTGTCCCCTTTTATTTTCTCAAGCACTTGTACTCCAATCACCACTCCTTTGTCTCCATGAGGGACTCTCAACGAATTATCTCGTACGTCTCTAGCATATTCTCCAAAAATTGCTCTTAAAAGTTTTTCTTCTGCCGTGAGTTCAGTCTCACCTTTTGGCGCAATAATTCCAACCAAAATATCTTGAGCTGACACACTTGCACCCACTCTTACAATCCCAGAATCGTCAAGATTTCGAAGCGCATAATCACCAACATTTGGAATATCTATTGTGACTTGCTCATCACCTAATTTTGTTTCTCGAATATCTTGTATGTATTCTTTGATATGAATGGATGTAAATACATCATCACGTATTAATCTTTGCGAAATAACAATACCATCGTCATAATTGTATCCTTCATAGCTCATAAAGGCCGCCAGAATATTTCTCCCAAGCGCTACCTCTCCTTTGTCCATTGCAGGACCATCAACGAGAATGTCTCCTTTTGCAAATTTTTCACCTTTTGTGGCAATAATTTTTTGGTTAAAAGAGGTATTTTGATTTGTTCGAACGAATTTATCAACTTCAAAAGTTACTTTTTCTTTTTTACTGCCTTGATACTCAATTGTAATGCTATCAGCGTCAGCATCAACTACAACGCCTTTTTCTTTTGCTTTTATAAGCCGTCCCGAGGCATCGGCGATTATTCGCTCATAACCAGTGCCTACAATCGCGGATTCTGGTTTTACCAGTGGAACTGCTTGCCTCTGCATGTTTGAAGCCATCAAAGACCTAGTCGGATCATCATTAAAAGCAAACGGAACTAGTGAGAATCCTACGCCTCCGATTTGCCCAGGATTGATATCAATATAATCTATTTGGCCTACTGGCACTCTTGCATAACTTCCTTTGTAGCGCACAAATACTGTTCTGTCCCCTATATTTCGGTTCTCATCTCTTGTCACTCTTGCAGGTGCAATATGATATTTCAATTCATCATCAGCATCGAGATATTCGACTTTGGTGCTGATATATGGCTTGATATTAACTTCAACAGCGTCTTTGGCAAGTTTCGCAATTTTACTCTCGGTCAATACATCTCCTCTTTTGGCCAAGACTGTTCCTCTTTCGTTTTTGACAATACTAGCAACAATTTTGCCCTTCAGAAGTTTTTTGTTCTTTGCATTTACCTTAACCTTTGTATAGACCTTATAGTAGGGAGCTTCCAAAAATCCATAATCATTAATTCTAGCGTAAACTGACATATGAGAAACCACACCAATTGAAGGACCTTCTGGTGTAGTCACCATACAAAGCTTTGAATAATGAGAACTATGTACATCTCGAACTGAGAAAGTAGCTCTTTCTTTGGTGAGTCCTCCAGGACCTCCAGCGGTAATTCTTCGCTTTGTTTCAAGTTCAGATAGAATATTCTCCTGGTCCATATATCTTGAAACTGCGCTAGATCCAAAGAATTGATCTATTGACGCAATTATCGGCCTAGTATTGACTAGAACCGAAGGTGTGACCAGTTCGTCTGCGCTGTACGAGCCCATTCGATCCTTGATATTTTTCTCAACCCGAAGAACTCCAACTCTCATTCTTTCAGCAATCAATTCTCCAACTCCTCGAATTCTTCGATTTGCTAAATGGTCAACATCATCAGGCGGCATATCTCCAGAATTTAATTTGATAACTGCCTTGATCACTTCAACAAGATCGCGCTTTTGCAATCCGTAATTTTCAGGGGTGATAGGTGTGTCAATTCCCAATTTTTTATTGAGCTTATACCTTCCGATTCGCCCTAGATAAAATCGCCTCTTATCAAAAAATATCCCATCAACAAACTCTTGTGCACTTTCCAAGTTAATGGAATCTTCTGGCCTCAACTTCCTATAAATACTTAAAAGAGCCTCTTCCGTGCTCCTTGTAGTGTCTTTTCGAAGTGTTGCATCTAAATAGTCGACTTCTCCTTTAACATGAGGTGCTAAAAGTTTCTTAATCTGCTCGTCAGATGAATATCCAACTGCCCGAAGAATTTCAGTTAAAAGAACCTTTGGCCTTTTATCAAATAATTTTACAGACATGACTCCATGTTTGTTTACCTCAAAATCAAACCACCTACCTCTAAAAGGCATCAATTTAACTGCGTAAAGGGGTTTTGCAGAAGTCTTACTTGCTTTAGATTCAGTAAATAATACACCTTCTGAACGAACAATCTGCATCACAACAACTCTTTCATTGCCATTAACTACAAACGTTCCTCTCTCTCCCATAACAGGAACATCTGCGACAAACAATTTCTGTTTCTTGATCTCGCCTGTTTTCTTGTTCTTCAAACTGACATGAATGTATAGAGGTCTATCATATGAAAGACCTTTTTTTTGTGCTTCTCTGAAAGTAATATTACTTTTGCCCCATTCAATGTTTCCAAATTCGAGCTCCCATGATTCGCCTGTGTAATCTTGAACTGGATTGATCTCATCAAAGAGATCTCTTATCCCTCCGTCCTCAAAAATATCAAATGATTTGACTTGTGCTTCTATAAGATCAACGTCCAGAGAATCGAGTTCGTTCTTATTAAGATGAAGTCGTTTTATATATTTAGCCACTTTAAAGACGCTTAATATTTATTATTTAGGTACTTTTCTTTAAGGAACGCAAAAATACGCACTTTGTAAACCCAAGTGCGTTTTGTATTGTGATTTATTGTAAATAAAATATGTTGCGCAATTTCCTTTACAAGAAGTAGTGAAGTATCTTTATCATAAATTTTTTGTAATGTCAATATATCTTTGTCGTTTTTATACTTTAGCTTCAACAAAAACACTACTTCTTTATCACTCTACTGCTATAATTATACTATACCTGTCAACCTTTTTCACAAGTCTTCTTCATGTACAATAACTTCTCCTCTTTTTCCCTCAAGAAAAGTCAGAACTTCCTGATCAAAGCTTCCTTCAATCTCAGTCACAGAATATTCTTTGTCTTGAGTTCGACCAGTAAGAGACATAAAAACCTCATATCCTGTCAAAACAACAAGAGAAATTAACCCTACTACTAGCAGTCTAATCCACGATTTTGGCATCTTTATTAAAATAATAAATTTCTGCTTGCACATTGGCACTTATAGTATTAGAGCCATATGTCTCACCAGCAGGAGCAAAACTAATTGAATATATATTAATAATTTTTGGGAAATTTTCCATATCTTCTACTAATCGGATGATATCCATCCTTGACCCTCTGACCTCAAGTGAAAATCCTGCAACTTCTGTCTTGATCCCCAAATCAGAACTAGTTAAAACAGACTTTTTCACTTTGTCTGTGATACTGATTGAGGCAAATTCAAGATTATTCTTTTCCACCATGCTATGCATATTTGCAACAAGAAAATCCTCATCTCGCTGCTCTGGGATGGAAGAAGAAAGTAAAGCCAAGCTCTCGGCTTGATCTACTTCTTGACTATTTAGTGTGAGCAAATTGTTGTATTTTGTATCCATCTCCCCTAGAATTTTTCTTTTATTTTTATTTGCACTTGTTCTATCAAATATCGAAGTTACAGCAGGACGTATGGCAAAAAACACTAGCAGCAAAACTAACAAAAGCGTTGCAAAGATTACTGTATAGGTTCTTCGCTGCGGCGTTGCTGTCAATTTCTGTAGCTGTGGATTCCTAAGAGTTAATGCCATAATTTATATTTATTACTAATTTATCGAATTTGTCTCAGATGGTTCAATTGACTCGTTTACACTAAGACCTGTACGGTCTGAGTCATTGATCACAGCACGCAACCCAATATTTCCCCTGTTATCCCCACCAGTACTAGTATCAATTTCAAAAGTCTCAACATTTGAAAAATATGTTGATTGCTTGATTGCGTCCTCAAATGATGAAATCCTGGATACATCGCCTGCCCCACGAACGGTCAAAATCTCACTAGATGCATTGATGGTAAGATTTGAAAAATTTGCACTAAGTTGATTGTCTAATTCTTTCAACATATCGGAATAAGTCGAAGACGAGATCCACAAACCTTTGTAGTTGTCAGATTTTAACTGAATTTCTCTGAATCTATTCTCACTCTTTGCAAAACTAGAAATGGTTTTATCCCGTGATTCCAACTCTTTATCCAATCTTTTTGCCTGTGTATCAACAATAACCCTAATTACAAACGAACCCACAACGACCAATTCCACGATAATAACTATCACGCGAGCAGTTCCCAAAACCCAGGAGTAGATTTTTTCCCATGCTGTTGGGGGAGTTTTTTGTTTTCGAAGTAAATTGAATCCTTGCAAACTCATTTTGGCAGTCTCCTAATTTATTTATACGCGAACTTATTGCAAACAGTTTATCAAAAATTTGAGAGTAACTACAATTACATCTATAATTCAATCTAGAGATAAAAAAATGATTAGTAATAAAATTCTAAAAATCTGGTTGATTCTACTTGCTGTACTAGCGTCCGTCACTTCATTTGAGGTTGGTCTCTATTTCTCTCGTCAAAATTCCAGAGAAAAAATCGATGGAATAATCTTGGGTGCGACCCAGAATGCTGCTCTTCTTGAAAGAACAATTGGCATTAAAGATGGAGAAATTTCAAAGCTGAATAATAATCTGCAATCTCGTCTTCACACTGAGCAGAGCTTAGAGAGCCAGATGAGGAGGCTTGAGGGAGAGGTTGCTGGATTAAAAGCTCAAAAACGCGAATTTCCTTTTGCTGTTCCATCTGATGGAGTGGTTGGAACATTTAATGGTACCTTTGGAGGGAATATGTATGGAATGAGGCATTTGGGAATTGACCTATGGACTAGTTCTGAAAATGGGGGAGTGATAAGCGGACATAAGGGAAATCCTGTTCACTCGGCTTGTGAAGGCCGCGTCAGCAATATTGATGCAAACAATGCAGCAGTGACTATTATCTGCGACAAGATCGATAAAGACAAATACCATTTACCAGCATACGAAAATGTCTATACGCATTATGCGCATATGGGCAACAGAGAAACCGGCGCATTGTTTGTAGAAGTCAGACGCGGCCAGAGAGTCACCAAAGGCCAGCATATAGGCTACCAGGGAGACATCAGTTCTTACTTTCCAGATATGCGAAATGTTCATTTGCATTTTTCAGTTTTCACTGGCCTAAGCGAGACCGACAAAGGCGGCGGAGCACTGAATCCTTGTTTGTATATTGGAGGGGATTGTATGAGGGCTGGGGAAATTTTCGAGAGAAAATGATATAATGGCTACATTATTATCTATCTATATATGCCAGGAGAAGGACCTCCGCACCCTTTAGTAGCTGCTTTTGCAGCAAGTCAAGCATATTGGGATAGACGCACAAACTGGGAAGAAGAACCCTTTTCTGGTACTTCATATGGAGCCTGCGAACACTGCGAAGCAATACACGAAGTAGGCATTGGATCTACATGGGTGTCGGTAAACGAAGATAGAGGATTAATTGAGAAAACTACAAAAGAAGCAGGCAAACTACCATGGATAGACACAACTAAATTTGGAGAAGGTTTATGGTTTGAAGCCAGAGATTCAAAGTTATCCGGTGCAACAGCAGAAGACCTTGCTGCAATAGAGGATCTCCAAATGCTTGGAACAACAATATCGTGTATCAATCCAGGATGTGAGGCCGAAAGCAGTGTAGATCATAGGAAACTCGAAGAATTAATGGCACCATTCATATCCTCTGCATCTCCCATAGTTTCGTAAACTGGCCCTTCTTCTCTAATAATTCTTCAAACGTCCCTTCTTCAACCAATTTGCCTTCGTGCAAAACAATTATCCGATCCATAGCCTTCAAAGTAGAAAGTCTATGCGCAATCACAATCGCAGTCACATGCTCAAAAAACTCCCCAAGAGCAGACTGAATTTTCCTCTCAGAATCAGCATCCAGATGAGAAGTTGCTTCATCCAACAAAAGTATATCAGGCTTACGATAAAGCGCTCTAGCAATCCCTACACGCTGCCTTTCACCACCTGACAATTTCACTCCTTTTTCACCTACAATAGTATTCTCACCGTTTGGCAATTTATTAATCAATTCAACCAAATGAGCTGTTTTATAAATCTGCGCAAGACCTTCCCCATCTACCTTTTTATGATCGACTCCTGCCATTGTCACATTATCTTCCAAACTAGTATTAAATAGTTCAGTGTCTTGCAAAACAACTGAAAGATTTGCAATGTAATCACTTCTACCTATATCCTTCAAATCAACTTTTCCAATTTTAATCTGCCCCTCATAATCCTCATACAAGTCCAACAAAAGTTTGAAGAGAGTCGACTTTCCAGCTCCAGATAAACCTACTATTCCAACCTTTTCACCTCTCTTTATGGTCAAATTCAGATCATCAATATTTTTCTGATCGCCATATGAAAACCTCACATTCTTGAAAGTCATTTCCTGCCAATCCTTTGGATACTCATTTTGCTTGCTATCAACCTCAATCGTAGGCTTCTCTGCCAAGATCGTCATCATTCTAGAAATCCAGATCTTGTAAACTATCAGCTCTTGAGTCACATCTGAAAGTTCCCAGATTGCAACCCCCACTTTATCCAGGTATCCAAGATACAAAACAACAAACCCCACCTCATATCGACCCTCCAGGACAGAATAAACGATAATTC
>Ga0114923_10001250_pt1 | contig 17915 bp, 18 predicted proteins | sample SumtaG_FD_89578 | JGI IMG/M metagenome (GOLD analysis project Ga0114923, IMG submission 89578) | Deep subsurface microbial communities from Indian Ocean to uncover new lineages of life (NeLLi) - Sumatra_00157 metaG | ecosystem: Environmental > Aquatic > Marine > Oceanic > Sediment | place: near...
TTAAAAAAAATGACTCAAAATAAACAAGGGGTCATTTTTGAAATAAGAGCAGGAGCAGGTGGAAATGAAGCTGGTCTTTTTGCCACCGACTTATTTAGAATGTATTCAAGGTATGCCCAAAATCAAAAATGGGATGTTAAGGTATTAGACTCTCATTCCACTAGCATTGGAGGATTAAAGCAAATTACTTTTGAAATAAATGGAGAGAATGTTTATTCTCAAATGAAAAATGAAGGAGGCGTTCATCGGGTACAAAGAATTCCTACAACAGAAAAATCTGGAAGAATTCATACATCAACAGCATCAGTAGCAATTTTACTTAAACCAAAGAAAGAAGAGGAAAAAGAAATTAAAACTAGCGATTTAAAAGTAGATACTTTTAGAGCATCTGGAGCTGGAGGACAGTATGTAAATAAAACAGAAACAGCTATTAGAATTACTCATATACCAACAGGTATTATCGTTGCCTCTCAATCGGAAAGAAATCAACTTCAAAATAGATTAAACGCTATGTCTATATTAAAAGCAAAAATATTTCAATTGGAACAAGAAGAAAAATTAGAAAAATTAAAAGAAGTAAGAACAGCTCAAATTGGCAAAGCAGAAAGAGTAGAGAAAATTAGGACTTACAATTTTCCACAAGACAGGGTAACAGATCATCGCATTAAAAAAAGTTGGCACAAAATAGAAAAAATGATGGAGGGAAGGATAGACAAAATGATAAAAGACCTTTCTAAAAAACTTAAATAATAAAAAACAGGATTACTTTCCTGTTTTTTGTTACTTTAGAAAATAAGTGACTGGCAACTATAAGACATTTCTCCATCATCAATAAAACTTTGAATACATGAGGCACGAATCATTACCTGATTAGCATAACTATTAGAACCGCCGTAATATCTTGAAGCTGCGTTATGTTCGCCCCAATAAGTCTGAGTGTAAGCGCCATTATCAAATAACAGCAAGGCGGAAGCTGTGAAAGCATCTCTTATGTCCCAAGGATTAGAAGTAGATTTTCCAGTATAAAGTGTTACTTTCTTTTCATACATTTGCCAAGTGCTAGGTATAAATTGAGCTGGTCCCATGGCTCCACCAAACCCAAAAGGAACATAACCTGACTTACTACAAATAATATTTCCATTAGCAGTAACACTAGCTCCACAAAAATAAAGCCTTCCACTCCAACTAACTGCACATTGAGGTATCCAACAAGATACCGGAGTTGTAGAAAAACTATCACCTGTAAGCCTCAAAAAAATAGGTAAATCTCTAGTTTTGTGCATGATACGAGAAAGGGGGTGTCCACTCTTATAGGTTCCCCCACCAGTAACTGTATTTGTCACATAACACTGACCAACGTTTCTTCCCATTGCAGATTCTTGACTAATAATCGCTAATAGAAAAGCCGAGCGAACACTAATCTGACTTGCAACTAAATCAGCAACCTGAATAGCCTCTCCAAAAGTAGGAGCATCTGATATTCCTGCCAAACTAAAGATTCTACTTCTTATCTGGGCTTCCTTTTCTTCAACTTTCTTTTTTTCCTGAAGATACTGTTGTTTTTCAGCTTCTGTTAAGGCTAATAAATATTTTTGATCATCTCTTAATTTATTGCTTTGCTGTTCTTGATAAAACTGCATCTTAATAACTTTTTCCAAATCTGTTTTTTCACCATCCAGAGACTCTTTTTGATCCTCTAGGTAATTTCTTAAATTTTTAATTTTGCCAAGAAGATCATTATTTTTAGAGCCCAACAATTCTAAAGAAACTAATTCATCAAAAAAATCAGAAATCTTATTTTCGGATAAAAAAATTTCCAATAAAGATTTCTGATCTTCTTCATAAATAATTCTCAAAACCTGAACTAAGTTTCCTGCAACCCCCTTAATTTCAAGTTCAGTTTGTTCTATGGAAGATGTTGTATCTTCTACTTGAAGATTCAAATCTTCCACCCTTAAATTGCCTTGATAAATTTCATTTTGAAGACGGCCAATTTCTCCACTTAAAAGAGAAATTTGTTTTTGATATCCCTCCTCTTCTTGTTCAGTTGTCGCAATGTCGTCTTCTATTTGAGAAGCCTTTTCTTCGTAATAAGTTCTACATTTTTCTAAAAGTTGCTGATATTCTGTTCTAGAAAGATTTTCATACTGACTGTCAATATGATCAATATCACAAATTTCTTCTAGATTTTCTGCCTGAATAAGAGAAGCACTAAAAATAACAGAAAAAACAAAAATAATAAGGAAAAACTTTTTAATAGTTTTAAGCTTAGTCATTTTTTGTCATGAGTTATTTATTATTTTTCTTGAGAACCTTTTTTATCTTCTTGCTTGTCTTCTTTTTTAGCGTCTCTTTCTTCTTTTACATCTTCTGCTTCTTCGGCTTCTTCACCCTTCTCGTCTTTTTCTTCCTCTTCTTCACTTTCTTCTTTAACTGACTCTGGACGATTAACTGAAGCAATAATATCATTAGGATCTTTCATGATTTCAAAATCACCCAAATCTTTTAAGTCACTAACTAAAACCTTGTCATCAAATGTTTTTAGTGAATCAATATTAACATTAATTTGTTTTGGAAGAGATTGAGGGAAGGCTTGAACAGGAAGTCCTGAAAAGTGTTTTACTAAAATTCCTCCAAAATTTTTAACCACCAAAGATTCCCCATCAAAAATCACTGGAACCTCAACTTCAACCTTTTCTTTAAGAGGAGGTATATAAAAATCTATATGAACAGGAACTCCACTCACAGCGGCAAATTGTGTATCACGAATTAAAACCAAAAAATCCTTATCATCAAGGTTTAAGGTTACCAATAAAGAATCTCCTGCCTCCCTGTGAGTTTTTTCAAACTCAACTAAATCAACCTGAATGCTTACACTTTCAATCTTAGGACCATACAAAACAGCTGGAACTATGTTCTTTTCTCTTAAAATTCTTAAATTTTTCTCAGTTCTTTTTTCTGCCTTTAAAGTAATCATATTTATCAACTAAAAATTTATAATGTTTGTTAAATATTTTTAAACTCTTACAAAACACTTCTCAATATATTGGAATAAGTGCTTCTTCAATATACTTAAATAATTTTTTGCGGTCAAGATATCTTAACAATCTTCTTCTTTATCCAATCTTTACTTTCTGTACTTTTACTTTTTTATAACTTTCTCCTCCTTTTAATATTCCTTCCTTTGCACCCATTTTCTCCAAATTGGCTGCTGAATTAGCTGTAGCAAATTGAATAGCAGAAATTATGTTCGATGTTTTCATATAATTAGCAACAAAGCCTGCTCCGAAAGAATCCCCTGTTCCTGTTTCATCCACAATCTTCTTTTTTAAAACAGGAGCTGTATACAAAAACTCTCCGTCTGAAACAATTGATCCTTTTCTGCCCCTAGTCATAATAAAAATTCCTTTAACCCAATGATTAATTCTTTGAAAAATCAATTTTTCCTTTTTAAAAGAAACTCCTGTTAGAAGAGAAGCTTCTTCTTGATTTAACATTAATATATCTGCTTGTTTAATGGCTTTTTTAATAACAGGTGATTTTAATTGATATTTGCTTGGGTTCAAAAAAACTTTAATATTATTTTTTTTAGCAAATCGAATAATTCTAAAAAAGCTATTTCTTAATTTTCCTGATAATGGAGCTAAATAAAACCACCTTGCTTTCAGTTTGTCTAAAGGAATATCTTGAACATCCAAACATCTTGCTGCTCCTCTATAAGGCAAAACAACCTTTCCTTTTTCACCAGTAAGAATAACAGAACTACTAGTAATTTTTTCTTCTGTTTTAAAGATAAAACGTTGACTAATTTTGCTCCTTTTTACATCGTCCAAAACAAACTTACCGGCAAAATCATTTCCCACCATTCCACAATAAGCAACTTTAAATCCTTGATTAGCAAAAGTAGCTGCCGTGTTCACTCCCCCACCACCAGAATAAAAAGATATCTTAACACCTTCGAGTTTTTCTCCTAATGGTAAAAAAGGGCTTATTTTTTTATTTTTCGTAAAAAGATCTAATCTTTTATTATAAGGAACAAAAACATCCAATGTTGCCGAACCAAATGTTATTATATCAAACATATTTTTTATTAAGGGCAATTATTGTTTTTAATACTGTTCCTGGATTTAAAGATATTGCTGTTATTTTCTCGTCCAATAAAAACTTTGCAAATTTAGGATAATAACTTGGAGCTTCTCCACAAATACCAATATATTTTTTCTGCCTTCTACATTCTCGAATAACACTGGCAATCATTTTTTTAACTGCCTCGTCTCTTTCATCGCTAATATGAACTATTTCTGCGTTATCCCGGTCCATTCCCAAAATTAATTGTGTAAGGTCGTTTGAGCCAATACTCATACCATCAAAAATTTCCAAAAAATCTTTAGCCAAAATTACATTGGAAGGAATTTCACACATTACTATCACCTTTAATTTATCCTTTCCCTTTTTCAGCCCATTTTGAGCCATCAGCTTCAAAACTTTTCTACCCTCTTCCACTGTTCGACAAAAAGGAACCATTATCCAAATATTTTTTAAACCGAACTCTTCTCTAGCTTTTTTAATGGCCTGACATTCCATTTTAAAAGCAGGCTTAAATTTTGGGTCATAATATCTAGAAGCTCCCCTCCAGCCCAACATTGGATTTGACTCTTCTGGTTCAAAAAGTTTTCCACCAATTAAAGAAGCATATTCATTTGTTTTGAAATCAGATAATCTAATAATAACGTCTTTAGGATAAAAGGCTGAAGATATTACAGAAATTCCCTCTGCCAATTCATCAATGAAGTATTGTCTTTTATCTTTATAACCAACAGTAAGCTCGTCTATTTTCTTCTTAACTTTTTTATCTTTAATTTTATCATAATGATAAAGAGCAAGAGGATGAACTCTAATCCTTTCTGCTATTATAAATTCTTGCCTAGCCAAACCAACACCATCAACAGGTAAAAAGGAAGATTGGAAAGCAGTCTCGGGAGCTCCAAGATTTAAAACAATTTTTGATGGTAACTTAACATTTTTTTTCATCTTGTATTTTCTTACAGTAAAAGCAATTCTTCCATCAAATATTCTTCCTTGAGTGCAGTCTACAGTGATTCGTTGTCCATTTTTTAAAACCTTTGTTGCTTTTTTAGATCCAACAATACAGGGAACACCTAGCTCTCTACTAACAATAGCTGCATGCGCAGTCTTTCCTCCCTCATCAGTAATAATAGCTGAAGCTAATCTCATAATCGGAACCCAGTCTGGATCAGTCATTTTCGTTACCAAAACTTCTCCCTTTTTGAACTTATTCATTTCAGAAATATTTGAAATAATTCTCACTTGACCATAGCCAACTTTATGACCAACAGAAATTCCTTTTAAAATTGGTTCTTTTTTAGTCTCAATCTTGTATTCCTTATAAACCGTTCTTTCAATGCTAGAAAAAACTGTTTCTGGACGAGACTGGACAATAAATAACTTATTTAATTTCCCATCCTTGGCCCATTCAATATCTTGGGGAAAATTATAATGATCTTCTATTTTACAAGCCCATTTTGCTAAAGTAATAACTTCTTTTTCTGTTAAGGAAAATTTTAATTGGTCTTTTTTGGAAACAGGAACAGTCTTCAATCCTCCATTGTTTTTATAAATATATTTAACCTTCTTTCTCCCAAGACTTCTGCTAATAATGGAATTATATCCCTGTTTAAGCGTTGGTTTGAAAACACAAAATTCATCAGGAGTAATTCTTCCTTTTACAATTAACTCCCCTATTCCAAAAATAGAATTAATCAAAATAGCATTTTCAAAACCTGTTTCGGTATCTATGGAAAACATAATGCCTGAAGAAGATAAGTCAGACCTCACCATTTTTTGTACACCCACAGATAAGGCAATATCTAGATGGTTAAAGCCTTTTTCCTCCCTGTAAGCAATTGACCTATCTGTAAAAAAAGAACTCATGCAGTTTTTGATAGATTCAAATAGTTTTTTCTCACCCCTAATATTTAAATAAGACTCCATTTGACCAGCAAAAGAAGCTGTTTTTGAATCTTCTGCTGTTGCCGAAGACCTTACAGCAACATCGGTTTTTTCTTCCGCATATTTTTCAGATAACTCTTTATAATTTTTTCTTACAAGTTCCTTAAGATCTTCTGGAATTTTTCCTTTTAAAACAGCCTTACGTGCTCTACGCCCAGTTTCTTTTAAACTATTAATGCTTTTTGGGTTAAATTTCTTGAAAATATCTTTTAATTCTTTATCTATTCCGTTTTCTTTAAGAAAATACCAATAAGCTAGAGACGTTAAAGCAAATCCATCAGGAATATTAATTCCTTTTTTGGTTAATTTAGAAAACATTTCTCCTAAAGAAGCGTTCTTTCCTCCGACAAAAGCAACATCGCCAGATGATATTTCTTTAAAAGTTAATAGTAATTTTTCAGATTTTTTCATAAGATTATGTTTTTTTTATTTAATAAGAACCTTCATGGCTAAAGCTGCTTCTCTAGGGTCAAGATAATTAGGAATTTTATTTTTCTCAAGAATCCTAATTCCTTTTACAATATTCTTTCCTCCCATAAACAAGGTAATAATAGGTTTGTCTGGCCATTTCTTTTTTGCTCTTACTATTATTTTCGCATTTTTTTCAACTGTAGTCATTGCCTGCAATGTTTGGGTTACGATTACTCCATAAACATTATTCTGAGCAAGTAAATTATTAAGAGCAATCTCATATCTATTAGACAAAGCGTCTCCAAAAATATCTACTGGATTTCCCTGATTAATATTTCGATCCATTTCTTTAGACCTGTTAATTTTATTAAATAATTCTATATCTAGTTTCGCTAATTTTATTCCAAGCTCTTCACAATAATCTGCCAACAAAACACCACAACCTCCGCTATTACCAACAATAGCAATTCCATTCTCACATCTAGGCTGCCAAGAAAGAGCTTTTAAATTATCAAACAATTCTTTAATAGTCTCAACCTCTATAATATCAGTCTGTTTAAAAGCTGCGGAATAAATATTATAAGAACTAGATAAAGCAGCAGTATGACTTATGGCTGTTTTTTGTCCGATTTTAGTTTTTCCTGATTTTAAAATTAAAACTGGCTTCTTTTTTGCAACATCCCTTGCAACCTTCATAAATCTTCTTCCATCTTTAATCGCTTCCAAATAAACACCTATTACTTTTGTGCTCTTATCATCTTTTAGATACTCTAAGAAATCACAAAGACCCAACCCTGCTTCGTTTCCATAAGATATAATTGTAGAAAAGCCGTAATTCTCCAAAAGAGATCTGTCTATAATAGAGCCTACTAAAGCTCCTGACTGAGAAATAAAAGCTATACTACCTTTTGGAGGAGTAGTAAAAGCGAAAGAAGCATTTAGATTAATTTCTGGCCTTACAATTCCAAGACAATTAGGTCCAAGCAAAGGAATTTGAGCTTTTTTTAAAACTTTTTCAATTCTTTCTTGTAAAATCTTTCCTTTTTTGTTTAGCTCGGCAAAACCTGATGAAATAATAATGACTCCCCCAACCTTCTTTTCGATAGACTCTTTAACAACATCCAAAACAACTCTAGAAGGAACAGCAATCACAACCAAATCAACAGCCTCCTTAATTAATTTTACTGAAGGATAAGTCGTTTTATTTAAAACTTTTTTACGAAAAGGGTTAACAAAGAATATTTTTCTTTTTTTACTTCCTGTCAGTAAGTTTTTACAAAGACTCAAACCAACAGAGTCTAATCTGTCAGTAGCTCCAATTAAAGCAACTGTTTTAGGATTAAAAAATTTATTAATTTTTTTCATATAAAAAACAAGTATCAACTACTAAGGCTTTTTTATTATTAACGATAATGGGATTGAGGTCTATTTCTTTAATTTCTGGATTTTCTAAAGAAAGCTTAGAAATATTAATTAAAACATCAATAAGCTTTTCTAAATTAACAGCTGGATTACCTCTAAATCCTTTCAAAATCTTATAACCCTTAATTTCCTTTATCATTCTTATTGCTGTCGATCTAGAAATAGGGGCAATGCCAAAAGAAACATCTTTTAAAATTTCCACTAAAATCCCGCCCAAACCAAACATTAAAACAGGACCAAACTCTCTACTTCGTTTCATTCCTACCATAATTTCTACGCCCTCTACTTCTTCTTGAACTAAAAATCCTTCTATTAAAGCCTTTGGTTTATTTTTTTTAAGTGAAAACAAAATATCATCCCAAGCTTTTTCTAGTTCCTTTTTATTTTTAATGCCCAGCTTTAATCCTCCTACATCAGTAATATGAGGAACGTCTGGAGAAAAAATCTTCAAAACAACAGGAAAACCTATTTTTTCAGTAAAAAGAAAGGCTTCTTTTTTAGAGCCGACAAGTTTTTCCTTACAAGACAAAACATCATACTTAGAAAGAATTTCTTTTGATTTAATGAAGTCCAAATTTACCATATTGATTTAAGAATCATTAAGTAAAATGACAATAAACTCTTATTAAAAATATTAAATCTTCTTACCAATGTATTCAGCGAAATCAGATAATCTATTAGAATATCCAGCTTCATTATCATACCAAGAAACAACTTTTACTAAATTATCAATCACTTTTGTTGAGGAAAAATCAAGAATAGAAGAAAAAGAATCACCAATATAATCTGAAGAAACTAAAGGATCTTTCTCCACCCTAAATATTCCTTTCCAATTTTTATCTTGAGATTTTTCTTCAAATATTTTATTCACCTCCTCAGTAGTAGTTTTCTTTTTCACTAGGCAAACTAAATCAACAACGGAAACAATTGGAGTTGGCACCCTAAAAGCCATACCATCTATCTTGCCCTTTAGTTCTGGAATAACATCCCCTAATGCTTTGGCTGCACCTGTAGTAGTGGGAACAACATTAATAGCTGCAGATCTTGCCCTTCTTAAATCTTTATGGGGAGCATCTAAAATCTTTTGATCTGTTGTGTAAGAATGAATCGTTGTCATTAACCCTCTTTCTATTCCGATTTCATCGTTAAGAATCTTTACAATAGGAGCTAAGCAGTTAGTAGTACAAGAGGTCATATCAAAAATATCCACATCCTTAACTTCAAAATCAAGATGATTAACACCCATTACAATAGAAGGAACTTTGTCAGGATCTTTAGAAGAAGCAGAAATAATCACCTTTTTAGCTCCAGCAATTAAATGCTTTTTAGCATCATCATAATGCCTAAATCTTCCTGTGCACTCTAAAACAATATCAACCCCCAACTTATTCCATGGTAATTTCTCTGGATTTTTTTCACTAAAGACTTGGAATTTCTCTCCATTAATCAAAATATGATTTTCGTTAAAGCCAACATCTTTTTTATAGGGACCATAAACAGAATCATACTTTAAAAGATGACTCAAAGTTCGAGAATCGGTTAAGTCGTTAATTGCAACAACTTTTAAATTATTATTTTCTAAAAGTGAACGAAAAACACCTCGACCAATTCGACCAAAACCATTAATAGCAACTTTTATCATTTTAAAAAATTTATTCTTTAATTTTTAAAAGCTCCACTATCTTTTTCTTATCAAAACCAACAACAATCTCACCGTCAATATCTAGAACAGGAACTCCCATTTGTCCTGACTTTTCAATCATTCCTTTTGCACCCTCTTTATCTTCAGCTATATTGATTTCTTCAAATTCAATATTGTAATCCTTCAGAAAGGTTTTGAGGACTATACAAAAAGAGCAAGTTGGAGTGCTAAATACTTTAATCATATTTTTTATTTTGATTTATATTATTGACAAGATGCATTAGAAGGTCCTTCAGATTTTTCTAATCCAAAACCTGCAGCAAAACCATCAATAGAAAGAACTTGAGAACATTCTTCTGGTTGATTAATGAAAGCCTGACAAATTATCCTTTTATATTCTTCCGGAGTTCTTTCCATGCCAGGAATAACCACACACTCTTTCCCCTCAGGACAATATTCTTGCAATACAGAAATCACTGCACCATTAATAACCAATGTTGGAGATCCTCCTACTCCATATTGTTCGTTTAAATCTAATTCAATATCAAATCTAGGATATGATCCTCCTAACCAAGTGTTCTGATCTTCGTACTGACTATAAATGTTATAGCTTTGGTCAACCTCTACAATACAATCATTCATTTTGTTTTGATTAATATTTGTGCTCACCAAACAACTTTCAAAATCTCCATCTTCAATAAAACATCTTAAGTAATTGTTATATTTTTCTTCTTGTTCTTTTTGAATACAATACTGCCTTAAGTTCTCATCTATCTCTTCTTTTCCATGCATAATATAGTTCACGAAACGAATATCTATATTTGCCTTATCTCCCAACAACTCGTTAACAGGCAAAAACACTTTTTGCGCTTGAAGACCATAAGGACAATAGCTCATTATAAAAAGACTAACATCGGGTTTCTCGCTTTTAGCAATTTCTCCTTGTGCTTCTTCTGCTTGAGTTATTTCTTCATTTAAGTCTATCCCTTCAGCAAAAAACAAATCTCCGTTTTTCGTTACATAAGAACTATATTCTTGATCGTCAATACTAAAAATCAATTTAATAACATTTTCTTTTTCTACTGCACTTACTAAAGAAGCTGAAAGTTCTTCGGGCAATAAATTATTGTTAAGATAATCAATTGCTTTTTGAGCAACCTCTTGAGTAGATAACTTGTCCTGATTACGAAAATTAAAAAACCAAAAACCACCCAATAAAAATAAGCATAGAAATGCGGACAAAAGTATTGTTATATTTTTTTTATTCATAGTCTTAATTTATCACAATTTTTATTATTTGAGAAGTTTATTTAAGTCCTTAATTAGTTCTTTTAAATCAATTCCATAATTTTTACAAATATCACCTATTTTCAATTCTCCCATTTCCATCTCAGCAAAAGGACAACTTAAGCAAGGGACATTATATTTTTTTAATACATCCTTAGACCCAGGATATTTTAGAACTTTTTCCAATGTTGTGTTTTTGTTAATTTGATTTTTCATAATGATTATTTGGCTAAATATCCTCCGTCAACGACTAAAACGGAACCTGTAATATAAGAAGAATTATCAGACGCTAAAAACAATACTGCATCTGAAATTTCTTGAGGAAAGCCCATTCTACTCATCGGAATTCTTTCTAAGAAAACCTTCAAGGACTTTGGATCCTTTTTAATGTCTCCAACCATGGGTGTATCTATTACCCCTGGAGCAATAGTATTTACTCTTATATTATAAGGAGCTAATTCTATTGAAAGAGCTTCTGCCATTGCAGTAATACCACCCTTTGAAGCACAATAATGAGCAAGAGTTGAGAAGCCTGCTCCCGTTTGACCCATGGCAATGGAAGAAATATTAATTATTGTACCTGATTTTTGTTTCACCATTTCTTTGGCACAAGCCTGAGAACAAAGAAAATATCCTTTTAAATTAATATTTATAGTTTTGTCCCAATCCTTTTCGGTTAATTTGAGAAACGGCATAAATTGAGCAATGCCAGCATTATTAACTAAAATATCTATTTTTTTAAATTTCTTGATAGTTTTTTTGACCATTGCCTCTACATCTTTTTTCTTAGAAACATCGCACTTTATAGCCATTGCCTCCCCTCCTTTCTTTTCTATTTCTTCAACAACGCTCAAACAATCCTTGAGAGAAAGATCAGAAACAACTACTTTGGCTCCAGCATTAGCTAAAGTAAGAGCATGAGTTCTGCCCATTCCCCTTCTTGCCCCTGTAATAATTGCTACCTTATTTTTTAATTTCATAGTTTTTTATTTAAATTAATAATTAAGCAAAAGATAATATTTCTGGTTTGAAAATTAATAAAATACCTAAAATAAATATAAGCAAACCTCCAATCAATGTAGCCCAATGATTATATTCTTGGGTAAAACCAAATTGCTTTAACGTAAAGAAGGTTATTAGAAAGATAATAAGATCATCGAGCATGAAAACAAAAGTATATAACAAGACATAGAATTGATACTGAAAATCAGAGGTTACATTCAAAGAAAGAACCTGAGTAAAAATAGCAGGAATGCCTGCAGAGCAAAAAAACTCAACCATATTAACTCCAATAGCTAAAACAAAAACACCTATTATCATCCCTATGCCGACAGAAGACTCTGTTATTTGTTTCGCCTTGTCTTCAATTTTATTTCTTAATTTTGCCTGTATTCCACCCTCACCTCCAGTAACTTTACAAACTCCTGGCTTATAATCAATGAAATTCTTAATTTGCCAAACACCAACTCCTAAAGCTGAAACACCTATTACCATTCTTACAATATTAATATAAGAAACAGCCAAGAATAATTTCAACCAAGCATTTAATATTAAATAATAAATCAGTCCTGAAGCAAAAAGAAAGGTTCCTCCAATTAACAACATCTTCTTTCTAGAATCAGTGTTAATTAAAAGAGCAATTAAAAACAACATAATCCACATTGCACAAGGGTTAAACCCGTCCAATAATCCCAAAACAATTGTTAAAGTGGTTAAAGACATTTCTGAAGTATTAATAGTGCCTAAAAAAGGAATATTAATCTCATAAATATCTATGTCTGTTTCAGAACAACCATTTATACACTCAATAATTTTAGCCTTTACTTCTTCACTATAACCAATGAAATATTCATCTCCGATAAATAAGGCTGGAACAAGTCCCCAATTTCTCTCAGGAACTTCGTATTCTTCATAAAAGGAAGCTAAAATAGACGGAGCCTCTTTATTGCTAGTAATACTATATCTATTAATAATGAGATTAGGATATTGATCCTCAAGAACATCTAAAAAGACTTCTTCTTTTGCGCAATGAGAACAAAAATCACTATAAAAGAAGTTAATCTCAACAATTTCTTGCTGTGCTACAGCAGGATTAGCAAAAAGACTAAATCCTAATAAAACAATTAAAAATAAAAATATTTTCTTATTCATTTTTTATAAATTTAAAATTAAATGTTTCCATATCTTGAATAGATTTCTCTACTAATTCTTTAATGTTTAATTTTTGCTCTGCAATTTCTACATCTTTCAATCTAGCTTTTGTTGCTGGATGACGAGGAACAAATCTAGTACAGCAATCTTGATGAGGAAGAATAGAAATATCAAAGGTCCCTATATCTTTTGCCTTATCTATTATTTCCTCTTTATCCTGACATATCAATGGTCTTAAAATCAATTTATCTGACGCAGACTGAATCACTTTAATATTTTCTATAGTTTGAGAAGCAACCTGTCCTACATTTTCACCAGTAATAAATGTTTCTATTTTTTCTTTTTCGGCAACTTTTTCAGCAATTTTTAACATCATTCTTTTATAAAGGATAACTCTAAGCTTTGCAGGAACATTTAAAAGAATCTCATTTTGAATGTCAGCAAAAGGACATAAATACAATTTTAATCTAAATTGAAAATTATTCAAAATCTTAACAATTCTTTTTACTTTTTCAATTGATTCTTGGTCTGTGTAGGGAAAAGAATGAAAATGAATAAGTGAAATCTTAATACCTCTCTTCATAGCTAAAAAAGCAGCAACTGGAGAATCTATTCCGCCAGAAATTAAAACAAGGCCTTTGCCACCAACTCCAACTGGCAACCCTCCCCTTCCCTTAATTTTGTCTAAATATAAAAAAGAATAATCTTGAACAATTTCAATAAAAAGATTTGCATCAGGATTTTTTAAATTAACTTTCTTGTTCATTTTTTTAACAATAAAAGCTCCAACCTCCTCATTAACCTGCTGTGAGTTTAGTTTAAATTTCTTGTTTGATCTTTTCGTTGAAACTCTAAAAGTTTTAAATTTTCGTTCTTTTAAAAAATCAACGCTTTTCTTTTTAATAACTTTTAAATTTTGTTTACAATTATCTGCAAAAGAAAAATTAACAATACCGAAAGTATTTTTTAAAATTCTTTCAATTTCTTCTTTATTTTTAACGCTATTTTGATTTAATTTAACAATAATTCTACCGGAAATATTTTTAACAAAATCAAAACTCTCTTTGGGTAAAAAAGTTCTTATATTTTCAACTAATTTTTTCTCAAAAAACCCTCGGTTATCACCCTTGAGGGCTATTTCATGATAATGGCAAACAATATATTTCATAATATCAATATTAGCAAATAATCCCTCCACCTAAAACCTTTTTGCTTTCATAAAAAACTGCTGATTGACCAGGAGAGATTCCTTTTTGTTTACTTTTAAAGCTTAATAAATATTTATGCTTTTTAGATAAAATAGCATTAAAAGCTTGAGAACCATATCTAATCTGAACTTTTATATTAATTGGTAAAATAGGTTTTTTTCCAGAAATCCAATTAATTTTCTCTAGCTTAAGTTCTTTTTTGAATAATTCTTTTTCATCTTTTGTAACAATTAATTGATTCTTTTTTAAGTTCTTTTTAAGAACATAAAATGGACCGCCTGAAAGATTTATTCCCTTTCTTTGTCCTATTGTATAAAACCATAAGCCATCATGCTTTCCTAGAACATTACCTTTTAAGTTAACTATTTTTCCTGGTCTATTTTTTAATTTCTTTTTTAAAAAAGCACTTATTGAATTTTCAATAAAGCAAAGGTCTTGGGATTCTTTGCTTATTATTGGTGTTAATTTAATTTGTTTTGATATTTTCTTTACTTTTTCTTTTTTATAACTTCCAAGAGGCAATAAAATGGACTTAAGTTGTTTTTGATTAAGTTGCCATAAAAAATAAGACTGATCTTTATCATTATCTTTTCCTCTCACAATTTCTAAGAAATTATTCCTGCTTTTTATAGAAGCATAATGACCAGTAGCAACAAAATCCATTTTTAATTTTTTAGCTTCTTTCAAAAAAAGCCCAAATTTCATTTTTTTATTGCAAACAACGCAAGGATTTGGAGTAACACCTTTTTTATAACTTTCTACAAAGTATTTTATTATTTCTTTTTCAAATTCTTTTCTAAAATCAAAAACGTAAAAAGGAATATTAATTCTTTTAGCAATACTTCTTGCTTTCTTTTCTGCTTCGATTGTCTTTTTTCCAGAAGAAAGCCTCATAAAAGCTCCAGATACTTCAAGCTCTCCTTCTTTATTTAAAAGATGGGTCATTACAGAAGAATCTACTCCACCAGACATTGCACAAAGAACTTTCTTTCTCATTTTTATTCTTTGTTTTTTTCTTTAATTATTTCTAATTCCATTAAAACTTTTTTATGTTTTAACTTAAGCTTCTCTGGAATATCTCGTCCTTTTTTAAACAAATAATCATAAATAGCTTCTGATAAGGCATCAATGGCTAAAAGAGAACAGTGAATTTTAATAGAGGGCAATCCTCCTAAAAAATTAACAACATCATCTTTATTGATTTTGAGGGCTTCTTCTAGTGTTTTTCCTTTAGCCAAATCAGTAAGAGCACTACTAATTGCTAGGGCAGCAACACAACCAAAAGTTTCAAATTTAATTTCATGAATAATTTCTTCATCCCTATTGTTCTTTCTAACCTTAATATAAATCCACATAACATCTCCGCAAATAATATTTCCAACCTTTCCAACACCATCAGGATTTTCTATCTTTCCCACATTATGAGGATTTTTAAAATGCTCTAAAACTTTTTTAGTATAATTCATTTTCTAAATGGTGATATTTTTCTTAATTTTTCGACTATTCCCGGCAAAACTTCTAAAACATAGTCTATATCTTCCTCTTGTGTCCACCTTCCCAAACTAAATCTTAAAGAGCCCTGAATCTGATTAGGTTTTAACCCAATAGCCGTAAGAACATGACTTGATGTTAATTTTTTAGAAGAACAAGCTGAGCCAGTTGAAACAGCAATACCTGAAAAATCAAGTTGAATTAATAAAGATTCTCCCTCAACAAAGGAAAAGGCAATATTTGCGTTATTAGACAATCTTTTTGTTGGGTGACCATTCAAAAAAGAGTCATCTATTTTATCAAGCATCCCTGTAATTAATTTATCTCTTAATTTTTTCAATCTTTTGTCCTCCTCCACCATTAATTCCTTACAAATCTCACAAGCTTTAGCAAAACCAACAATTCCTGCAACATTACAAGTAGAACTTCTTAATCCAAATTCATGACTTCCTCCGTGCAAAAGAGGTTCTATTTTTGTTCCCTCTTTAACAAATAGAAAACCAACACCCTTGGGGCCATATAGTTTATGAGCAGTAGCTGTTAAAAGATCTACGTTCATTTTATTTACATCAATTAATTCTTTACCCAAGCTTTGAGCCGCATCAGTATGAAAATAAACGCCTTTTTCTTTACAAATTTTACCAATCTCTTTAATGGGTTGAATTGTTCCTATTTCATTGTTCGCATGCATAATAGAAACTAAAATAGTTTCTTTTTTAATAGTCTTTTTTAATTCTTCAAAATCTATAAATCCATATTTATCAACCTTAAGTCTGCTAATTTCAAATCCTTGTTTTTCGAACCACGCCACGCTTTCCATAATACAAGAATGTTCAATGGAAGAGACAATGATGTGATTGCCCTTGTTCTTGTTAGCAAAAGCAACACCTTTTAAGGCAAAATTATTACTTTCTGTGGCTGAACTAGTAAAGATTATTTCTGAAGTTTTGGCGCCAATAAAATCAGCTATTACCTTTCTACTCTTGTCTAAACTTTTCTTTGCTTCTTGCCCAAAACTATGAAGAGACATGGTATTAGCAAAGTTTTTACTAAAATAAGGAATCATAGCTCTAACAACCCTAGGATCAACAGGGGTTGTAGCAGCATAATCTAAGTAAACTTTATTTTTCATTTTTTTAAATAGTTAAAGAAAATAATGTAATAGAATCTAGCGTATCATCTAAAGACCTTTGAACTTTACTCCACACATTAAAAGCTTTACATGTTTTAATCTTTGGACACTTCTCTTTTCTATAAATACAATCAATTACAATAGTAGAACCCTCTAAAGAATAAACTATATCTTTAATGGTTATTTTTTTAGGAAAATGATTTAAACGATAACCACCAGTAGCACCTTTTTTTGAACAAATTAATCCTTTTTTCTCTAATCTCAAAAGTATTTTTTCCAAATAACTAAAAGAAATATTTTCCTTTTCGGAAATTTCTTTTAAAGAACAAAACCTTTTTTTGTTCTTGTAAGCTTTGGCTAAATGAACCATAGCTCGTAAACCATATTGTGTTTTTTTAGAGAATTTCATATAAATTAAAACAGACCATTATGGTCTGCTTTAATATATCTCATTAAAAATAAGATGTCAATGCTATTTTGTAATATATTGATAACTCAGGACTCACAATAAATATATTACTCTCCTGATTTAAATTATAATAAAAAAAGGCCTTAAAAGTAACTGGTTTTCCAAGAGATCTTAATCAAATTGATTCTTCATCTCACTTACTTTTAGGCCTAGCTCACGTTTATAAGTATAATAACAAAGTATTAAAAATTTTTCAAGTATTTACAGTACTTTGACGTTAAATATAACAATTTTTCATCTCTAAACTGAATTATTTCTCTTCTTTTTCAATGGCGCTATAAGGACAAACTTTTTTGCCACCACACCCCTCTAACTTTTCATCGTTAATAATATTTGGCTTATCTTCTTCTCCCCACTCTATTCCCTCAGGGCAAACAGAAGCACAAGCTCCGCAACGAATACATTTCTCTTCATTAATCTTAAATTTTGACATAATTATTTTTTTAATTAATTTCTATTTTTTTATAATTAAACTTTTTTCTGTTATTTCTTTTGGTTTTTTAATTCTCATTAAATCCAAAATGGTCGAAGCAATATTGGCTAATTTTCCCTTTTTTAAATTATAACATTTATCAGAAATAATAATAAAGGGTACTGGGTTTTTAGTATGTTCCTTAAGTTTTTCGCCTTGGCTATTAAGCATCTTTTCTGCATTCCCATGATCTGCGGTAA
>Ga0114923_10001251_pt1 | contig 17898 bp, 27 predicted proteins | sample SumtaG_FD_89578 | JGI IMG/M metagenome (GOLD analysis project Ga0114923, IMG submission 89578) | Deep subsurface microbial communities from Indian Ocean to uncover new lineages of life (NeLLi) - Sumatra_00157 metaG | ecosystem: Environmental > Aquatic > Marine > Oceanic > Sediment | place: near...
ATGTTGGCAGATTTGATGTTCTCCTTCTGCCATTATTTTATTTTCCTACCAGGGCTAGAATGCCACGGTTGATATGTTATTGCTTTATGACATTCACCATTCAAATAAACACAATTATCTTCACTATATTTCCCACCATCAACACCGGCAATCTTCCTATGAACTTCTTGTCCTGGTTTTCTGCATTCAACTATTGGACACTCACAAAGTCCATTTGACCTTTCGATTAGTAATTTTTTTAATTCAGGTGTGCACTTGTCTGCTCCTGTCATTGGCTTTGGTCTCTTTAAGACATAACCCTGTTTTTCTAATGCTTCGACTGCCGGCTTCAAGTGTTTGCAAGGTTCAGCATAAAAAATCTTATTTGAAAACTGTCTAGCATTCTTCAGTCTTCTGCCTGGAAACCATTTAGCGTCTATAACTTTTCCTTTAACAACTTTTTCTGGAGTATAAGAACCACTAAAATCTCCACACCTACAATCAATTTTGTAAATCACATTTGATTCATCAATAACATAAATCTTCGATTCATATCTTTCACAAACTGGAATAATTCTCATGTAATATCTCCTATTTTACCTTTGAATTTTGGGGCATTTTTAGACCTAAAAAGACGCATAGAGAAAGCATGTGTAACTTCAAACATTCTAGACTTCTCAAGAAATGTTCTTCCGTTTCCACTAATTAATATTAATCTTGGATCTATCACATTAAACCCTCCCCATCAACACCCACATCATCAGTATCAACTTCTTTTGGTTCAACAATTTCAAATTCAACATCTGCAACCTTTTCAGCATCTTCTTTTGTTTTAATCTCTTCCTGGACAATTGGTTGAGTTTCAACTGAATCCTTTTCTTTAACCAATCTATCAATCTCAATTCCTGCATCCTTTTTTGTCATACCTTCTGGAATATGTGCGCCAAGAATCCTCAAATATCTCAACTGACCTTCTGTGGCCAAACCCTTATGTCTTTTAGATGGTGATTTTTCTGGTGTTGGTTTATAATATCCATCCCTATCTGGTCTTGAAAGTCTTGATTGTTTCTCCTCTATTATTTCAATACGTCTTATTAAGCTAGTAATTACTTCCTCAGTTATCTTATCCATCAATCTTGTCCCCCAGATTTAAAACTGCAATCAAGCTTTTTAAGATAATCGGGATCATTAATATATCCGCATCTTTTGCAGGAACTCCCAAGTGGCCCCTTTTCATAAGTTGTGGAATTACAAGAAGGACAGTTCATTTGAACCCTCCACAATCTTTACAATTCATAATACCAACGACCGGTGCTTTCTCTCCACACTTCCAAACCCCACTTTTATCAGGTTTAGGATATTCAGTATCTTTTCCGCAGCCGTCTTTTGGATTAATAACAACCTTCTCGGGTTTTTCTTTATTTGGTGCTTTGACTTTCTTTTCCTTAACTTCTAATCCGCCTGCAATAAACTTTTCCCCACACTCAACACACATTCTTCTTTTTGATGGGAAGAAACCTGTCCCAGTATAATCACTTTGATCATAACACTTACTGCCAGATGCAATATCATCTTTACAATGATAGCATGTAAAAGAATCTCTAACTCTGCTAACTAACTTTAGCTTACCTAATTTCCCTTGATTTTCTGAAATATTTTCTATTGTCATATTGTTTTTGTTTGCGTTCCGCGCCCGGCTTTTTAAAAAAAAATAAAAAAAATAAAGTTTGTTTGATATTTAGATTTCAATTACTTTTGGTATTGTTACACATATTGATTCAACCTTCTTTACGAAATCTAAATCTGTACTCTTTGCATAAGTTTCAAATTGCTTCTTATCCAATATAGTCTTTAATGCTACTGGCATTTTTGCATCTGCCCAATCGATTGCAGCTTGCTCATCATACTTCAATGATGTTAAAATTCTGATTCCAATTCCTCCAAGCAATTTCTTCTCGCCTGTTTCACGGAATTCTTCCATAGCAGATACTTTTACTTGATCAATACATCCATTAAGATCTAATGTTGTCTTTTCGATTTTTTCGATTAATTCACTATTTTGTTCTTCAAACTCTTGTTTTTTTTCTGCAAGTTCTACCTTTAGATCATCTAAGTTTGTTCTAGTAGCTTTCAATTGTATTATGTTTTCTTGTTTCATGTTTTTCCTCCTGGTTGTTTAGTTGCGTTTGACCGCGCCCGGTATATAAAAAAATAAAAAATAAAATTTGTTTTATTAAAGTAGAATCTTTGGGACTAATCCTTTCAAATCTTGTTTCAATATATGTGAAATGAGTTCGTCTTTCTTGAGTTCAGTTTCTGGGCCTTCAAGTTTAAGTTCTCTACCTAAAGCTTTCAGTTGATCCTTTGTATAAAGTTTCAAATAATCCTCAGTAATCTTAAAGTCTTTTTTAACATCAACTCCAAAATTTCTTGATACTAATACTAACTCTTTTGCTGTTAATTTATGAAGTGCATGTTTTGAAAGTTCATAAATTGCTATATCTAGTAATTCATCACTAGCCTTCAATAATTTTTCAACATTGATACTTCCATAAATATCCAGAATATCTTTGAATTTTCCAGCTGATGAATCTAAGGCAGAATATCCTGCGCTTTGCATCATTCGAATAACTGCAAGTTGTTTTGTATTGAATTTAGATGGTTCCATTATAACTTTTGTTTTTTCCATCAAAAATTCTGTTTTGAATTCACTAACCTTTGCCAATAATCCTTGCTCTTTCTTATCAACTTGAACCTCCTTAACCTCTTCTCCATCCGTTGGTTTTTTTGTCGGAATCTTAAAGTATTCTTGAATATGTCCATCAGAATCAATCCTAACTTTATAATCTCTGTTCTTTCGACACTTAACCATATAGGCTTCTGTAATTCCTAGCGTCTTCAAATTCCAAGTATTTGATGCATCTTCATATCCTGATGGATCCTCATTGGTATTATATCTATCCTTACGTTCAAAAAACATATCCTTAAATTCTGCTTTCTTATCAATAATAAAGTCTTTCATTTTTCTGTTAAAGCATTTGCTATTCATACAGTCTCCGCTTAGGATTGTTCCTGTTTCGAATAATTCTGTTTGTTTGGATCCATTATGAATACAATTCTTACAATCTTTTTTGCAAAATGGGGCTTTATTTAGATTCTTACTAATACGACTTAAATCATCTTTTGCATCACCAACACTCATATCGTCCTCAATAATTTCTTTCATAAAATTCAATCGTTCGTCTCCTTGCATCTTTGCTAATAACAAAGCATGACCCATTTGAATTTTGTTTTTTATCAAAGCTTCTTGAACCTTAATTGGTAATTTTGCTAATTCCAACCTCTTATCCACATAACCTTTTCTTTTCGAAATCCTAACTGCAAGTTGTTCCGATGTCATGTTTTCTTTATCCATATAGATCTGAAATGCTTTTCCTTCCTCAATCGGATTCAAGTTCTTTTGAAATAATCCAGATATTATTTGTGATTCTGTTTTATTTACTTGCTCCTCATTAATAAAATATGGAATCTCTTTAAGTCCTGCAGCCTTTGCAGCTTTGACTCGTCTGAACCCATCAATCAATTCATTATCAGAATTTATTTCTATAGGGGTTCTAATTCCATGTTCTCTTACTGATGCAGACAATTCTGTCAAATCACCGTAATCAGTTCGGACATTCTCTTTCACCTTTATCTCATCTATTTGTATTTTCTTCATTGTTTTACCTCCCTGAATTTAGTTCAGGTTTGCGTTTAACCTCGCCAGGTTTTTTTAAAAAAAAATAAAAAAATAAAATTCGTTATTCTATAACGTCATCTTTTCTGCAGGTCCTTTTTTCCCCTCGGCTAGTTTGCCGTAGTGAAAATTTGGCACTTGCATTACTGGTTTTTTGCTAAGTATTTTTATTCTTGAAACGTCATGCCAATAACAAGTTCCTTTGACGTTATTTTTATCAGCCTTTGTAGTTATCGTTGCTTGTATGCATCCGTATAAATCAAAACTTATCGAACTAACAATACCTTTCAATCCAGTAACTCTATCCTCAACTTCGAATCCAAGAATTGCAAAATGCTTATTTATCAAACTCATTGTTTTTCTTTTGGAACATCGTCAGTCTCTTCAACAGCAACTTTTGCATTGTTTGTTGCGAATCTTAATGCTCTAACAATTGATCTTGTTTCAGCCATTCTTATGAAATGTGGTTGTATTAGATTACTCGTTACATTTTCTTTGGTTGCATCTCCATGCCCCATAAATGTTTTTCCATCAACAATTACTTCGCATTTGAAAAACGCAAACTTCTTTTCTAAGTCAATCATTGCATTTCCTTCTGCATCTCTCATAACCTCAGTTCGAATTTCCAATTTGTCTTTGTACTTCTCATGAGCATCGGCAAGCAAATCTTCAAAGTTATTCATTTCGTCAGCCCAATTCTCAGATTTCTTTTCTGGAGCTTTTTCAACTAATTTCAAACTTCCTACAATTCCATTATTGTATTGAAACTCAATAATATTTCCCTTTGCAACTACATCCTTAACCATTGCCTCTAATTGTTCTGATTCGCCTTGGACATTGTACCATTTACCTTCTTCTTCTGTCGTCATGAATCCTATTGATCCATCTTTCAATCTTCCAAGTGAAACAGCCTTAATTTCTCTTTTTAATGTTTCCATGTTTTACCTCCTTCTCAATAATAAGGGGGCTGGGAGAATCCTGTAAAGAATTGACCCCCCCATCTTCAGACATAAGTCCGAAAACTATAAATGGGAAATATCTGGCTACCTCTAATCCCTTTCTTGTCATTCTAATTTGTATCATTGTAAATCATCCTCAGAAATATTAAAGAACTTTTTTATCCATCCAATTTGTGCTGCCAAGGAATTTATTTTAATGTTGGAATTTAACTCATCCCTTGCAGTGAAGTCAGAAATCTCGGCTCTCATGTGATTAATATGGTTGATTGCTTCTTGTCTCAATTCTGACTCTTCTACCATTCTATACCTTTTTGCCTTAACCTGATTCGGCATCCAAAATCCACGCAAATCTTTCAATGTTCTTAGATTCATATCAATTCCTCCTTGGCTTTCTTCTTGTGAAATTTTATGACATCGTAATCACTGTTGTTTAAAAATATAATTCCCAATTTTTTCCAAGTAACAAGATTAAACCAAGTATCTCTAAGATTATTTTCCATACAATATTTATGCATTAAAACTCTTTCTTCATGAGAATAATCTTTATTTGCCTCTTCTGAATCAGATTTCAATTCTTTATCAACAAACTTATTAAGTTGATACAATGACATTCCACAGGCCTCTCTGCATGATGAATATTTTGTAACTGATTCTTCTTTCCCAAAAACTACATACTCCATATCATTCTCAATAAAATCCATTACCTCAGACCTACTTTGATTAAACTTAAGAAAACCTTCACTTTCTAATTTCTTGATTTGTTCAAGAAGAACTCTTATATCTTTATCCATTTGATTCTCCTGTTGATTTATTGAATCTTTCTCTTTCTTCACTTTGCTCTTTTAGTTTCGTTTCAACATGTGATAACTGAGCTTTGTAATCTTCTAAAAGTTCTGGATTAAAATTATTTTCCTCACCATACTCAATCAACTTTTTCAATTCTTTTTTCTTTGATTGAAAACTCATTGCATGTCCAATTACCATCAGAATTTTATCCTAAAACAATTTATTTTTCTTTGGATTTTGTCCATATTAATACAATTAGAAGCCTTTATTATTAATGGATTAGTTATTGGCCAAGCAGTACATGGTATCATAAAATTAATATAACATATTGCTTTTGTTATTGATTTTTTATTAAAATTTGATTTGAATTTTGATAACAAACCTAATCTAAAAAGACCCTTAACAAGCTTTCTTGTTTTATCTCTATGAATTTGTTTTATTGTGTATTCTCCCCAAACATCCCTAAGTTCAATGAACTCTTTATTTTTTTCCATATTTGCTATCCTCCATTTTCTTTGCGTGTTTGACCATTCCGACTTTCCAATTTTTCTTCCACTTTCTTTTTGTCTCTGGACTATCTGAGGCAATCCTGGTTTTTTCTTTTATCTCTGGAAGATTCTGTGTTTCTAATGTCCTTTTTAGATGGATTGTTTCATAGTCATTTTTTCTACTCAAAACATCATCAATATCTTCGTATGTATAAACATCAGTACCTAGGTATTTTTGGAGTTTTACGATTACATACTCTAGTTTTTTTCCTTGAAAAATAGGGCTAAATCTTTCAAACATTCTACCATATCTTGAAATCTGTTGTCTAGCTGAGTAAAGACTTCCTTTATCTTTTATTTCTACTAAGAATAAAACATCTTCTCTTTTTAGTAAAATATCAACTTTACCCTTAACAACTTTAAATTGTGTCTGAAATAATTTGGATCCTTCAATCAACAAACATGGATTATTTGATAGATAATCCCTTGCTTCTTTTCGTGATCCGAACAGTTCAGTAATTCTTCTGTGTTTCATAGTAATAGAAATAGGAATTTAATCTTTATAAATCTTTCTACTCCTACCCTAACTAACATATATCTAACTCTGTGTCCCTACCATTTCCTATGGAAACATTTTTAAAACTTTACAAGAATTTGGAGTTTTGTTTTATAAGTTTTATTTATAAATATTTGTATTATGTATTATATATATTAAAGTAAGTAGTATTGATTGAAAAGAACTATTCTTCGACGATAAAGTTCCATAGGAAATGGTAGGGACACTAGGTTAAGAATGAAAAATGGCCCGAAGGCCAAAGAGTGGTGCTATGAAACACAAAGCAATTACATCAAAGACATAAGAACTTTCCACTCATAAAAAATAAGAAATTGAAATTAATAAAGGTTTCTACTATTCCTTATTGACGAAAGGTAGATCTCTAATTCCGAAAACAGCAAGCACAGCACCTACTTGAACCATCAATACTTCAACACCTGAAACAATATCCAAGTGTCCACTTAACATTCCGCCAAGCGTTGTTAATACTGGACCTACTGCAATCAATAAAGCCGCCCACTTAGTTTTTGATTCGTACCAATTTTTTTCCATTTTTCACCTCCTGGTTATTTTAATTTTAAACAATCGATTGTTAAATTACTTTCTTCATACTTCTTCCAATCATCTCCAAATAATGTTATTTGATTTAGGCATGCTGGACAAGAAGAACTGTAAAGAAAATAAACAGGCTCATCTATTAACATATCAACTATTCCAGTCATATTACCACCAAAAATTTGGAAACCCTCACCAACCAATGTTCCCCTGGAATTCATCCAACTAGGAGTTATCTTTATTCTTTCACACATACCCTCTAAAGAATTGAATCTTTTAGTTTCCTTCACTTCTTGATAAATATTATAAAAGGCAATTAATAAAAATACAATACAAAGTACAAAAACTACAGAAATTACTCTCCACCTTAGATCTACTTTTTCTTTTTTCATTATAAAATTATCTTAGATTGTTTTGCTATTTCTAAAATCTTTTCTCTTTCTTGAGTTAATCTGTCTATCTGACCATTCAGAATATTGTATCTCATTTTCAAAGTATCAATATTAATTTGGACTTTGTTTTCAAAAGTTACATCAACTGAATCTTCATTCTTAGTAACCTTCTTTATGTTTTCTTTTTTTAACCCTTCCATTTTTTGTTTTTGTGTTTTTCGTTTAATTTTACCATCTCTTCTCGAAGAACACTTACCTTTTTACGCTCTTCCTTGAACTCTTGTCTTAACTTTCTTTTCAAATTTGGATTCTTTTCTTTTTTGATTTTTTGTTTCAATGATGGATAGTGTTTCTTAATCTCCATAGTTTTAATAATTAACGGTTTCTTCTCCATAATCAATTCTTCGTTTGATTTTTTGTATTGTCCATTTATATCAGTGTCTTTCAAATATTCATCAAATCTTAAGTCTTCATATCCAAGTCTCTTTGCTGACAATGTAATATCAAAAGTAGAATCAGAAGTTCCATTATTTAATTCATGAACTATCACCCTGTCAAACTTTTTCTCTACCCATAATCCATTACATTGATTTGTTGGAGTTGCAATTGCATTAATGGGATGAAGTGCGTCTATTACTGTGCTTGCAATAAATCTTGGATCTAAGATTATTTCTTTTTCTCCACTTACCAACTGAGAACTCATTTTTTCTTCAAACCATAATTCTGGACTTTCTATAGCAGCGAAAATATATGTTCTTCCATCCTTGGCATTAACGACACAGTTCTTTGTTCCATTTACATCTAAATCACTTACCACCCATAAATCAGAATTATTTCCAAATATACTTGCTCCACCAATAGTAACTGGATCAGATCCACCTGTTATTACTAGGTTATTAGTATCTGCTCTTATTTGCTCTACATCATCCAATTCGAAATCATCGGCACAAAAAATAAATCCTTGATTATGATCAAACAAATCATTAACTTCCAAATCTTCTACATTATCAATATCTTGACTATTCATATTAAGAGTTGATTGTGCAGCTCCACTCAATGTCCAATTTCCAGTAACTCCAAGTGTCCCTGCAATATATGCTGTAAAACCACCACTTCCGTTTACCTGCAATCCAGAACAGGATAAAACATTGGAATCATTTATTGTGCAACCAGAATTTTGTAATGCTCCACCTCCGGTTCCGTTCCATCTTGGTATTGCATTATCAGTAGATGAAGCAATTTCCACTATGACATCATTTCCATTAACCTGAATTCCAGAGTCTGCATAAAGAAATCCAGACAAATAACAATCAGCCCATTTTTCATTTGCAGAATTTTTACCAAGATCATTGAATTCTACTCCACTTCCAGTTGCATTTGGAACTAAAGAATAATTTGCATCAGTCATCTTTGCCCAATCATTAATATGGTCTACGGTAAAGGCCCCTCCTCCACCAGCAGTATCATCAACATATTTTTTTGTGGCCACGTCTTGATTAGAAGTTGGATCAACCACATCAGTTATCTTATGAGTATTCATACTCAATTCTGCATTGATAACATTATTGATACTAGAAATATTAACATTCAAAACTCCAAAATTACCAACCCCTGTAGTTATAAAATTAGAACTTCCTATATCCATCCAGAATCCGGCTGTCGCATCGAATCCTGCAATATTTGTACTAAGTGTCTGATTTGAATATTCAGATTGATATTGATCATAAGTCTGATTGTCACGAGCATTTCTTTCTATCCCTGCAATTACTTCATTTCTATTTTTTAATAGAATAGAGTATTCTTTATTTGTTACTTCGAGAGTTAGGTATTCAGTTCCTGCTCGCATTCCACGTTCTACTTTTACTATTCTTACTTCTTCATTTGATAACCCCTGGCTTGGGGCATTTAATATTATTACATCTCCTACTACTATACTTTGGTTCGGGTTAATTACATCAAAATCATAAATCCTAACTGGGTCTTTGTAAATAGCAACAAGTGCATTTGCCAAGATATCAGCCTCAGCTACCGTAGAAATAGAAGGATCTCTAATTATTTTTCTAATTATCCCATAAGTAGCTTTACTTGTTGCATCTTGGCCTTCTGAAGTATTACTTTTTATTCTCGTAGCACCTTCAGAAGACCCATAAACCCTAACATCATTCCCTAAAGGATAAGCTTGCCCAACTCTCAAATCTTTAATTTGAATACCTGCATTAAATGTAGCAACACTTGTCTGACTTCCCTTATGATCAAGTATATCTATTTCCGAATTTGCGTAATCAATTCCAATATCCTGAGACGTTTTTATTCTTAAATTATTAATAACGTTCCATAGGCTATCTGTAACCTCTGCCCTAAAATCAATACTTAATCCTGTATCGATTGTTCCGGCATTAAGGTGATTACTCTCTCCTAAAACCGCACTAAAAATTGTAGCACTGGCTGTTGAAGACCATGGCGAACCAGGATAATCTCCATTTTCTTTAGCAAGCCAAACTTCGAATCCCTGAGCTAAAACAGAAATTCCGCCGCCATCTAAAAAATCAACACTATTAACCAATCCATGAAATTCTTGTACCCCATTCCTAGAAATAAAAATCTCACTACCTACTTCGATTAAACTTCTTCTGACAAGAGAACTCCCAGTTATTTTGATATTGGCATCGTTAATTACGTTTAGCTTTTCTGTATAATTAAAACCAGCATCTGCAATCATAGTTCCGCTTTCTCCTAGCGTATTTGTGAACTTTATTATGTATGAGCTCATGAGCTAGTTGCATCCCTGAATTTAATTGTGTAACCAGCATTTAAATTCGAGACTGTAATTGTGGCAGTTGTAGCGCTAGCAGCTAATTGTAATACTCCAAACCCATCAGTCGTTTGCACTGTCTTTATTTGAGAACCGGCGACCTCAGTATAATTATATTCTGTGACAAATATTCCATCTCCAGAATCTACCATCTCAACAAATTTAATAACAACTGTTTGTCCGGTTGTCAAACTTGCAGCCGGTATAGTATATTCATTTCCTAATCCGTCTGAAATTACTATGTCGCTTGCGCCGCTTGTTACGACTCCACTTATTTCTTCAATAAAAGTATTTACATTTCCATCATTAGTTTCTTCTCCACCGCCGTCAGTATGAGTTTTTTGGGTATCACTAAACAAAACCCCAATAACTGATTCGAATGTTGCAACATAATCAACGAAGTTTGTACGTCCACCAGAATGAGTTTTTTTGATTTGTTTTCCTACACCTAAATAAAATCTGTCAGAATCAAAGTATAATTTTTTCAATTTGTTATTTTCAATAAAATGTCCTGATAGTGTTTTATAATTAGTATTCTTATTTGAGCCATGAAAGTTCCCTGTCATAACTATTGCTTTTGGCGAGACGCCGCCGCCGGAAACTAGGTAATGAAATCTTTGATAATCAACATTCGTTGTAGTATAATTAGCACTAATCTCATCATCAAATGTATTAGGATTATTTGGCCAATTAAATGTGTTGGCAGTTCCCGCGTAGTTCTCTATTTTCATTGTCATAATGTATACTCCAATTCAAGCGACGTTGCTTTTCTATCATTCTTACCCAATAATAAATCAAATAATCTTGTCATATATGGAGTTAATCTATCAGTAACTAAATTTAATGATCCACCTGGTAGTACACTTCTCAATACTCCGCCGCCAGATTCTATTAAACCTTTGCCTGATTTTGATTCATCTATAAGACTTGATACATTTGGTGTAAACACATCAAGAGATAATTTACTTCCTAATTCGATTATTTTTTTTAATCCTTCTCCAATAGTAATATCTAAAAATGGTATTCCTGTTTGTGAAATTTTAGACCAAACAGTACTAAGTAAGTCTATTTCTAATCTTAATGCGCCAATAACATCTGATGTAAATGATCTTATTGTTCCACTATTCTCTTGTATAAATCCAACAAAACCACTAAAGCTTTGAGCAGTTGCATCAAACGCAGGTTTAAGTGACTCACCCAATGTTCTTGAAAGCTTTCCCATATCCACCTCAATTCTAGCCATAGCTCCAGCAACTGCTGGCGCGCCTTTTGCTAAGCCTATTATGGCCACAGATCCAACTGTAGCTATTAATGATAAATTCTTACCTAATTTCTTAGTTTGTTGATTTATCCTTACAAAATCAGAATTAACACTATTCCCGGCAACCGCAACCTCCTTCAATCCAGCCTCTACACGAGCCAGTCCAGCCTCTATTGCCTGAGTATTTATACTTCCGCCTATTTGCATACTTCCTACTTCTGCCATTATGTCATTCTACCTACCATATCTCTGACCTTCTGCTCTCGGGCAACTCTTTCATCTATTGAATTTTTAATTTCCATTATATCATTAATATCACTAACTCGACACTTTCTAAATTCATTTGGACTTATTCCAGACTCAAAAAACTTATACTTAAACCAAAGCAGCGCTTGTTCGGTTGTGTCGAACTTAAATCCTATTTCTGGATTAGCTGTTTGGATTTTATATATTAGTTTTTTTTTTCGTCTTTAGATGGAGAATCTATATTGTTGATGCACTTTATAATCTTGTCAAATGTGGATGGTTTTAATTTTCCCAAGAACTTTGATTTTTGTTCATGTGATAATCCTTTCCATTCTTTATCAACTCCAATTATTTTATTAATTATGTCTTTTCCGTAAGCTACTTCCATAAGATTTCTAAGCTTACACTTAGTTATCTTCTCAAAGTTTTGCTGAGGCTTACCGTCGACAATATCAATATATTCATTAGACCAACTTAATTCATCTTCTGCAGTTGTAGGTTTGTACTTGAACTTTTTACCTTCTACTTCGAACTCAATTAGATTTGTATCTACGAAATCATCTTCATATTGAATCTTCTTAATATCTTCTGTTTCCATTTTTCCTCCTGGATTTAGTAATCAGTATGAGCATCTTTAGCAACAATAGAGGTTGATGTTATTGTACCAACTAGATCAACATTTGTTACGCCTTCCATGTTTGTCGGACTTACTGCATCCATCAAATATAATCCAGTAAACGTGAACGCGACATCATCTGCCGGACCAGTTCCTCTAATGAGTTCCAATTTATTTGTTCCAGGGACTACAACCTGATCTTCCCAATCGTCATAATAAGTATCGTCCTTTTGGTTAATATTAAACCTGCAAGTGTACCTTCTAACTTTCGGAATTGGTTCTCCAATAGATTGATCCAATGTTGAATTACAATATCTTGAATCTTGTTCATCGATTCCGTTATTGCAAGTTAGCTCTCCGTTGTTAACCTCAACAACTTCTCCGCTATTGTAAGTAAGCTTGGCCATTCTAAATTGAAACGCATCGTCTGTGTTACTTGATATTGACGTTACGCTAGTTCCAGGGACTGCTGACTTTCCTAAACATTCAGCCACAACCGTTATGAATCCGTCTGTTGCGCCAGTTCCTTTTGTGAAGCTTATCGCCCAACTTAAAATAACGCAACCAGTCAAAGTAATTACGTGATCAGTTGCACCTCTCTTTGCCCATTCCAATGTAAAAGATTTCACAACATCTGTTGTAGTGAAGGTATGAACCGTAGGACCGGTTCCAGTATTTGTAACCGAACCATGCGCACAATATCTTATAAATTTCCAATCTGTTGGATTAAATGTTAATGTGAATTTGTAAGTTTCTGGACCCTTCTCCATAGAATTAATATCTCGACTATCTGCTCCGGCGCCTAAAACTTCTAACCATCCTTTAGAAAAGTTAGGAGTTATGGTCGTATTTTTTCCTACAACATATCCATCAGCTGCCATAGATTTTGAACCAAGAGTGGCCCAAGTATCTTCCTCGCACATTGCGATCTGCTCTCTTTTTCCTATCATAAATTCTGTCATTATTTTACCTCCATATTATTTAGTTTGATTCTCCTTCTGAGACATCTATTCCTTTTAATTCGAATTCAATTATTTTGTGAAAGCATTGCATCTCTTGATTGAATGGCATGTCCCTGGGTGTACCAACCAAAGTATAATCATAAAGCGCCGGATGCAGTTCCTCGACATGAGCCCTGAATGCCTTAGTTACTTCATAAGCAAAATATTCAACTAACTTATCTCCTTCATAAATAATCGAATCTATTGTTTGAGGTTGGTTTTCTTTAGACCAAACATCAACTTGAAAATGAAGAACAGATTCTACGTTTGAATCAAACTGTCCTAACCTTCCGCCTGTGCCGCCTATTACCAGAACATTCATCCTTGGAAATGAAATTCTTGATAATGAAACCTTAGGTTTATCTGGGTAAATCCAATTAGAAGTTCCTTGCTTATATGTTATGTCAACATTGTCTGTTCCGGCCGCAGTATTCGAATAAAAAATAACATCTTGGTTTTGTGGATCAATGTAATAATGTTTCCATTTTGTTTGCTCTACTGAATCAACCGTTACGCTAGTTATGCAAGAAACAGAACCTATTGTTGGATTAAGAGAAAAGTTTGTTGAGCCGCCATTAAATTCCTCAGTCCTCGAATCTTCGGCTCGTGCCCTTGGATCGGTAAGTCGGTGTCGTAGAAAATCGGAAATTATGTTTTTTGGTGATATGAATACAATTTTGGTTCCTCTTGGAGTTTTTTTGCCTCTTGGCGACATCATCCCATAGCCTTATTTAGGCTATTAGGGAGTATGTTGAATATCTAAACTAAACAATGTATTTAAAGATTGTTGCCGATTATTGCATGTATTTCTGCCAAAATCTTTCTACCCAAATCTCTTTCACTTGAAAAAGTGCAGGCCTAAAAAACGGCTGCGCATCTGTTCCGAATCTTGCTATCTTCTTTGCTACTGGGAATGCTGCATTTTCATCTCCTAGAACTCGCCTAGCCCAATCTTTCAATTCTTTTGGATCCACATAACCTGGACTAGTCCCAAACTCAATATCCTCAGCATATTCAACATTTGTGAAAAGTGTGTATTCTTCAGCCCCAAGAGAAGTAGGAAATAATTTAATCGAAGTTCTTAATCTGCTCGTATCAACAGGAACCTTCATAATTGCCAATTCTTGCATTTTCAACATAGCAAAAAATAAAACCAACTTTGCTTGCTCTCTTGTTTTTTTCTTATCAAGCTTGAAATCTATATTAAATTTAAGTAGCATCCTCGTCTAGGTCTATCTTTTTAATTATCCCTACTCTAAAAATCTCTTCATTGTCTGCATTTCGTTGTGCGATAATTTGTTCCACTCTCCACTTTTTATCATCTTCATATTTAATTACATCTCCAACCTGTACAGCTAATGTTCCGTTTCCTGTAATTGAATCCGGATATTCGTGAAAAAAGAATGCCTTTGAGTTACCAGGAACCGCCAATCCCATTTCGTGAATTTGTCTATCCTTTCTTGTTATGTCTTGAATCGAAGTCCAAATTGCATACTCTTCCTCACTGATAGCGGTTACATCTCCCATGCTTGCGGTTGTAGGAGTTTGTCTAATCAATGTCACAGCCTTACCATTATCTATTACGATATCTTGAAAGTCCTGTCTCATCTTTTCAAATTGAGTTGAAACAGAAGATGGCTGAAAATAATTAACAACAATCGTCATGTCGTCCCACATTCCGTTTAGAAAAGTAATCTCGGAAGCAGTTGTATTATGAACAACTGTGTACTCTGTTGCCAATCCTAAGGCAAGACCACTTGCAAAAACCACAAACCCAGCAACAGAAGTTTCTGCAGTATTAGCCAGAATCAGAACCCTATTTGATGCGCCGCTTACTCCGGAACAATCCGATCCAGTTTTGTTTTCTGTATTTGGTATTAATCCCATACTATTTTATGTCTCCATTTGATTTAAACATTTGCCTAACTTATTAACTGAGTATTATCGCCAAAGACGAAATCACACCCAGAACTTAAATTTAGATTTGCATAGTTTGTAATATTGGCGCTTAGCCAAAAAACTCCGGAGTTCGAAAAGACCATATCATTTCCACCCAAATTAACATTCGAAGTAATAGTGCAATTATCATTACAATCAATATCCCAATCTCCACTTGTATATGTGCAAGTATCTACAGGTGTTTGATTTTGCTCTGCTCCTTCTATAAATATTGGTTCTGTTTGGGTATAAAATCTTGTTACTTGGTCCTGCGTTATTGCATACTCATAAATATATGGTTCATCTATGCCTCCATTAACAAGGTTACCACCACTCACCCTCTTTCCCACAAAAATATTATCAGAGGAAGTTGTCATTGCTCCTACCTTAGCAGTTGTATCTTTCAAATCACCATTAATATATATTTTTCCATTTGCATTATCAAAAGTTGCAGCGACGTGAATCCATTCCATATTTTCTATATCTCCTGTATTAGTCCATTGAGCTTGAAAATTTGCACCGCCAACAAACCAACTAAAAATAATATTATCGTTACTTTGATATATTGTCCAATCATCAGTGCTTCCATCATACTTACTAAAAATATCACGATTCCCAGTACCAACATCTGGATTATACCATGAATGTAATGTTATTCCACTTGAGAAGTCAAAAGAATTTCCTAAGTTAATATAATCACTACTCCCATCAAAATCATAACTTCCATTAATATAACCTGAACTTAAAGTCGCACCATTATTTGTTCCATCATTACTCCCAACGAAATCATTGGGGTTAGCATCAAAATAATAAACACTTTTTGGACCATAATAAACGTCACTTGCAGAACTCGTAGAACTAGCAGCTGAATTATTATAATATCTTCTTGTACAGTTTTCTCCTAGGTTGTTCACTCTGAATTGTCCAGAAGTTCCAAATGTAGCCTCAAGTGTATGATTGAATACTAACGTATCATTATAACAAGAAAGAAATCTAGTCTCATTAAAATCTGCATCATCACTTGCTGCAGCACCAATAAACATATAGGTAATATTTCCAGTTAGGTTTGTGTATTCTTTGTAATGTGTCCAATTAGTATTCCACCATGCCCACTTTGGTTGTTTGAAATCCAAAGTGCTTACTTGTCCGAATTTATCTTTTGGTAATTCATATTTGTTTTTGTCGAGGACAATATTAGGAAACCAATCAAGTGAGTTCTCTCCAATCGTTTCAAAATAACCAATAACTTTAATCTTGTGATAACCCTTATCTAAATAATCAATCTGCTCCCAAGAAATTGTAATCACTTCGATTGTTCCGTTTTGTGTTTTGATTGTTTCGTTACATGTTCCTGTTTGATTTTCCTGAGTAACGTTATTGAATGTATCACAACTGTACTGATTCAAACTATAATTATAAGTAGGAATTTGAACAGAATTACTCACCTCAACATAAGCTTCGATTGATTTCAGGCCGCTTCCCTTTACTAAATCATAAGTGTAATAAATATCATCAACACTCAAGTTATCTACAGGATTTTTTATTTCATAAATTGCGGTTCCTTTATCTATGTCTGCCTCGTTGTAAATCAAGTTTGTAAACACACTATCGGCATCAATAATAGGATCAAACAATCTTGTTTGAACTGAAAAGTTGTCTGAGGTAACTCTGTATTTGATTTCTAGTTTTCCTTCGTTCTTATCCTTATACTTATACAACCTCTCGTAATAATTTCCATCTGACCATTCTACTTTCATATTGTGGCCGAACTCATGAGCACTTCCAATCGCATAGTCTGTTTCGCCGAAATATTCCAATTTAGAAACCTCATAAACTAAAATATATGGACGTTCTCGTTTTGCGTTTAGAACTTCTATCTTATGCTCTACCGGAAACATTTCCACATCATCAGTTGAGCCATTGAAGACGTATGTATCAATCACTGTTATGTTATTCTTGAAATAAGCATATCTGTATGCTGTGGTGATATTATCTTCGATTGTAAAGTTAACCACTCGATTATTAGCTCGCATCTTTTTTGAACCATCATACAGAATACTTCTCTCTTCTCCGGCCAATTCCCAAGAACCATTTTCATAAACCTTAAACGAAGAATAAGTTTCCTTAATGTCTATTCGATACTCATCACTCAAAACAAAATAAACACTCGCAGATAAGATTACTAACAAAAGAGATCCTAATATATGTTTGGTTGCCATTATCCACTAATTATAAGATTAGTTCCATTGAAGAACATACTTGCATCTTGTCCATCACCGAAATAAATCCTGGTTGTGTCCCCCACATAAATATTTTCAATTTCGTCAGTTGTACTTCCAATATCTTCTCCATTCGCGTCAAGATATCCACCAAGTTGCGGAGTTGTATCATCCAACAGACTTTCCAAAAATCCAGAAACCGCATGCGTATGAGAGGTTGCAGTAAGTGCATTCGAAGTAGCTGCAGTCAAACTTCCTGGCAACCCCATTGTAACAAAACCATCACTTGTAATATTAGAAAAGTCCATTCCGTCTCCGGCTGCCACACTTTGAACTGTTCCTGAACCTGCAGGC
>Ga0114923_10001252_pt1 | contig 17895 bp, 27 predicted proteins | sample SumtaG_FD_89578 | JGI IMG/M metagenome (GOLD analysis project Ga0114923, IMG submission 89578) | Deep subsurface microbial communities from Indian Ocean to uncover new lineages of life (NeLLi) - Sumatra_00157 metaG | ecosystem: Environmental > Aquatic > Marine > Oceanic > Sediment | place: near...
AAATCATCTCCACTATTTATTGTAGATTTAACTCTTGCTGTAGAACCACCATCATTACTGAAATAAAATGGTCCAGTGGTTACTCCGTATGTTATTGATTCTATTTTTCCATTAACACTTATTAGAACATGAGTATCATCAGCAGTTGATTGATTCATATTTATTCCCGTATCATATGGTGAACCTGAACTTCCACTTGTTGGATTTTGATCCAAAAATTCTTCAAGAACTGATCCAGCACTTCCACTACCTGAAAACTGTTGCCATACAATATTACTTACACCTATAGTTCTTTGACCATCTCCAATTATTACAAAACCTTCACCTGCATTAACAGAACCCTGTTCTATAAATGTAAAATTACCACCTGAAACTTCTGCACCTGGTGTACCATCCATATCATCGCTTCTAACCCATGTACCATTTGAACCAGTACCTACATTACTTACTACATAAATTCCATTTTCGGTTAAATCTGTTTCATCTTTAACCAATATTCTGTTATTTGTTGCTAATCCAAGACCATCCAATACATTAGGTGTTCCTCCAACTAGTGTTATATTGTTTCCTGTTGTTGCTACCCTACATGATTCTTTTGAATCTTGACCACCTGTTAAACCATCTACATAACCAATAGTTGCTGCATCAGTAGGATCTATACCCTCACCTAAATTTATTAATCTTTGAGAATTAAAACTAACATTTGCTAATGGTGCACCAAATAAATCTAATGATATACTACTAGTTGCTACCTTTAAACCTGCTGCACTTTTAGTTAATGTGGTACCATCTAATTCTAATACAAATATACCTCCTGTTAATATTTCTAATCCCTGTCCATCAGTTGTATAAGAAACTCCCTGATCCAAATTCTTCCATTCAAGACCATTGTATCCCTGAAAATTTGTACCATCCCATCTCATGGTACCTGCAGTAGGTGTACCACTATCTGTACCAACCTTTATGGCACCATCTATTTCTAATTTTTCGACTAATGAGGAGAAAATACCAATTCCAACGTTAGATGAATCCATATACAATTCATTTAACTGTATACCTTCAATATTTTCAATTTTGTAAAAACTCATTTAGATATTATTTTTTTTTATATATTTAGTATTTAATAATTGTTACTTCAATCATGGCACCCCATCTAATATTCTTAAATGCTTCACCTGAAACATCAATTTTTATTTTTTTGTTAGTATTATCTGCTGTTACACTAGCATCCCAATTTGTAGTTTGTAAATCTTCTGCTATAGTAGTTTCTGTAATTTCAGTTCCTACTACTGATAGTGTTCCATCCGCATATTTTAATGCACCAACAAATTCATGTAACCATGAATCACCAGGATCTCCGGTTGGAGATGTTCCACCAGTTCTTATACCAGTTATTTTTATTCTAAATGATAAAACAGAATTAGCTGATACATATATTTCAGCTGATGTTCCATCTATAAATAATTCAGTTATTGAGGCATCTGTTGTTGTATTTCTAGCAGTAAATATTTTATTTTCAAAATCTCCATCAACACTAAATATATCTTCATATATAGAAATTTCATTACAAGCTATTTTGCCGTCAATAGTTAAAATATCATCTGCTGTATCATAATTAAATGCATCATCATTTGTTGAATTACCAACACCATCTAGTATCATTATATTGCCTTCTGTTCCAGTAAAATTAACAGTTGCTTCATCAGTAGGTTCCCAATAACCTAAAGTATTGTATCTTAATATCTGATTATCTAGTGGTGTTCCACTCGGATATTCAATATCATAAATATCTTCTAATGTTAAATTAATAAAATCTCCAAGTTCTACAATATTACTATTTATTGTTATAGATGAATTTGTTAAATCTACATTATCTATAATACCTACAGTTAATTCTCCTGATGTTGTTTGTATAATTGTTAAATCATCTATTTTAACTGCTATTCCGTTTGTATTAATATCTATTGCAGTTGCTAAATTTGCTCCACCAATAATATCAGGTATCAAACTTATTGAATGTGTAACTGTTGCACTTCCATCAAAACTTGTAGTTTGATTTGTTATAGACAATCCATCATTATATGCCAATGTATGTTGATTAGGAACCTTAAGTACAGAAAGTTGTGCACCTGTACCACCGTTTTTAATTATTGTGGTTCCATCAACTGCTGTTGCTATTGTATTACTTGAACCTTCTCCTACTCCACCTGTTACTAAAATACCTTGTCCCTGTGCGATATCTTGAACATAATTTCCAGTAGTTTGTGTGCCTAATGTTATATTTAAAGCACCTAATGTTATATCTAAATCATAATTAGATAGTGACCAATCTACTGTAACACTTCCAGTAGCATCACCTATAACATCTATTGTAAAACTATCAACTATCGCATTTATTTTACCAGTACCATCAACATAACTTAAAGTTATACCTGTTTGTGTATTACCGACAGTTAACATAGATCCTACCCAATCTTCAACATCTTCTTGAATCATATTTGCTTCAGTAAGAGATGTCCAACCCCCACTTAATTTTCCTTCAAAATCAGTACCTGTATATCTTATAGAACCATTTGTATCGTTACTTGTTGATCCAACCTTTATTGCTCCTCCAACATCTAATAATTCTAAAGGTACTGCATGACCTACTGATACATTTGTTCCATCATCAAATATTAAAGAATTACCTATATGACTTCCATCTGGAGTCCATTTTACAATATAATTTTGAATACCAGAACCTAATATAAAATTAGAAACAGTATCCCATACTGCAGAATTTATTTCTCTCGTTTGAAATATATTTGCCGTAGTTTTAGTAATTATATCATTAGTTGATCCTGTTGATAAACTTCTGACTTTAAATGTACCATTAACATCCAATTTAGCTCCAGCACTTGAATCACCTATAACAACGTTATCACCTGCATTAGATAAAGATATTGTTGTAGATATTCTTTGCCATGATTCTTCGGCAACTGAACTTAAATCAACTGTTTCACCACCCAATGTTAAAATATGTGTAGTAGTATGTACTGATGGATTTAAATCTGTACTTATCTTAATATATTTTTTACTTATATCATGTTCAATTTGTATTCCGTCACCCTTCGCTAATTCCAATAAATCTTCACCTGAAGATTGAAATAGAGTATTATTTGTTGTTGATAGTGTTGCACTCGATGTACTGTTAACAAGTATCTGAGAAAACGCATTGTCTACCGAAGTTATAACAGCTTCTAATGATTCTGGTCCTATAGGTTCCCATTCACTAGATATGAATTCACCTGCAGTTGTAGTTTGTTTTGCTATGAACCATAATAAAATGTAATCAGAGCCTGTAACCTGAATTTCATTGAAGACAATCATACCCATCTTATATGATCTGGTAGGAACCCACGGATTAGCAACGTATCTAAAATTATCATCAACTTCAGAATTAAGAAGTTCCCTACCAATTTCGGTTCTAAATTTTATTTTTTCTATATAATCCATCGTTAATTAAATATAAATTTTTTAGTTGTTAAATTATTTGTATAATCTTTAAGTTGTTGTGTTCCTTTTGACCATCCAGGTTCAGCAAAACATGAAGAATATATTCCATCACTTGTAATAGTTTTAACACTATTTCTATAAACACAATATTGATTAATCAGTGTGGTTAATCTTCCCTTACTATTTTCTATTAATAATGTTCGTGTAGCATTCCTATTTATATCATAATCCAATGCCGTATTTATGTTTGTATTCGTACATATATCTCTTACTATAAAATTCGTATTGTTTCCTGATAAATTTCTATCCGCATTAAATGCCACCAATATCATGTTATCTCCCAATGTACACGTTTCCGGAAATCTATAATTGGTATTATAATATGATAAAAGTTGTGAATAACTACTAAAATTAAAATAACTCATTTTTGTACCATTATATGCGGCTAATTTCATATATGTCGCAACAAAACCATTCTTTTCAATATACAGAAAAAAATCTAATATAAGTTTTAATGTTATAGACTCAACTATCACTTTAATTTGTTATTTTATTATATATTTGGAAACAATCACTTTTTAAAATATTTTTTCTTGATTTTTTCCATGCCATTTATTACTGTTTTTTTACTATAACTTTTAAAAATCTCATATATTTTATGGGAATAGTTATCTCCAAATTCAAGATCCTTTTCAAAAAGTTCTACCATTCCATCATAGCCATATTTTTTGTATTTATCAATAATCATTTTTATATTTATAAAAGTAGGCATATCTATATTATAATTTTTTTATTAAAATATATATTCGAATTTGTTTCGTAGTAAAAAGTTGGCAGGCCACAAAACACGAAAAAGGGTCCCAAAAAAGGACCCTTTAATAGATGTAACGTTTTTCGGCGTTACGTTATATATAGTTGTTGATTAATTATTTAATCTGATCAATAAAAATATTAACAGTTTTAGTAGTAAAATCTATTAGTTTGATAGGTTCATACCAATGGAGATTCGGTGTATCTTTGTGCCATCCGCTAAGACCCTGTTTAACCGTATCAAAAATTGCACCATCTTTCATAAAATACGCATGATGTAAAACATTATCTCCTACCTGAACCATCGTTTTAACAGTTTCATCTGGTATTCTATTTGCTGCTAAAATTGGAACAAGTACAAACAATTCATTACTCGGAACGCATTCTATAGTTTTCTTAATTTTTTTTCTACTCATAATAATTAGATTACATGTTTAGTTTTTTCCAATTCTGCTTTAAGATTTTTTCTCCATGAATGATCCCATAAATATTTTTTAGGAATATGACATCTAAATTCAATTATTTCTCCCTGATGATAATGATTCTTATACAACACAATGTATTTTTTTGTCATACCAACATGTAATTCCTCAGAATCATAAATACTCATATCATTTTCGGTTATTTTATATTCAGATATCATCTTTGACATCTTTTGAACCGTTATTATGAGTTTACGATAATTATCAAAAACATTTATTATTTCATCCTTTTTTAAATCTTTAAATAATATTTTTCTATTCTTAAAAGTTATTTTTTTTATATTATTTTTTGATACTGAAATTCTTGTACCCTTTGAATCCAAATAAAAAAAATGAGTTTCAGTTTCAGAATTAACTATAAAATTTTGAGTATGTGTCGTAGTATACGAATGTTTATTCCCAAATACACTTACTTCTGTTCCCCTATTAACAGTAATTATTTTAGGATTATCCATAACTTAAAATAGCGGAAGTGTTTTTTGTGTATTATCACTCTTTTTACTTTTTACATTTGTACTATCATTTACGACTTCTGCTTCAAGTAATGATTCATCCTTTATTATTTCTTTTATAAAATCTATATATGTATATGTTGGAACTCCATGTTTATCTGCTGCAGTTGTTTTGTTACTTGTCCATGCTGTATCTTGTTTTAGCATATAATCCAATGTTTTATTTACCTTACCCTTTATGAAACCATAACTTTTTAAATAATTATACCAATCTGCTTTAACTTTTAAATGACCCAATGTAGGTGGATTTCCGGTCATTTCTATAGTTTTTAATGATGAATCTTTGGCACTTGGATAAACTACATCTATGTGATTTAATTCTAACAGTACCAAAAATTCATTCAATCTTTTTCTATTATCAGAATTTTGATCTAATATATTTTCAACTGCAACCTTTGTTAATCCCTTAAAATCATATTCCTCGTCTGCTATGTAATTTGCAATTTGTTCGGATATAGATTCACCAACATCTTTTATTTTAAGTGACCATATTACTTGTTTAAGAGTTACATTATCAATTATATTTACACCATCAAGTTTCTTTTCTAAATTTCGACCATCAGGATATCCGTTTCTTACTAGATTGTGTTTATTGAATTTTCTCTTATCAAAATAATCTTCAATTTTTTCTATACCACAATCGAAAAACGAACTTACCGTTGAACCACCAATCTCTTCAAATTCAAATATTTTTGCACCTGCTTCAATTTTCTTTAATACCCTTGATGGACAATCATCATTTCTACACCATAAATGTGTTTCATCTTCTTCTAATATACTTTTACATGATGGACAATTTGTCGGCATAGGTGTAACAAGTGTAGAAGGTTTTGTAACTTTGTATACTTGTGGAATTATATCACCAGCTTTAGCAATCATAACCTCTGCACCTGGCCAAGCTCCTTTATCAATAACCCATTTTTTATTAAACAATGCTGCTTTCTTGACTTCAGTACCATCTAATTCTAAAGGAACTAATAAAGCCTTTGGTACAACTTCACCTGTTGTTCCTGTATTCCATTCTATATCCCTTATTTTCGTTATAGCATCCTTTGGTGGAAATTTGATTGCAAGAGCCCATTTGGGATGATGACCAGTAACACCCATTTGTTTACGAATTCTTTCTTCACCCTTTATAACCATTCCATCCAATCTAAACAAACATTCCTTTTCTCTATATTCCTTAAACTTTTTATAAATGGCATAAAAATCATCCTTTTTCGATGTTATTATTTTATATACTGGATGTTTTGAATTGAATCCCATCGCTTCAATAGCATTAACAGAATTAGTTTTAGTTGAATAAAACCAATCTCCATCTTTGTGGATTCTCAATTCATAACCCATAAAAACAAAATCCTTTATAATATCAACTGCTAATATATCTCTGCCTAATACTGGTGATATAAAGTTTCTTTCATTTTTATAACCTTGTGGAAAATATTTTTTATCAAAAACTGCTTTCTCTATCAAAACTTCTCCTCTAATTTCCATTCGATGTTTTACAGGTATTACATTTGGAACTATAATAGCCATTTCTCTTCTATAACTATTACCCATGGCACCATCACCTCTTATAATTGCATCTTCCAATACTCCATTATCATAAATTAGATTCATTGAACATCCGTCATATTTCAAATTGTATTCATATAGTTTATTTCCAAGTGTCACTAATTTGGCCATCCATTTGTAAATCTCGATAATGTTACCTTTTATATCGTCATAGGTATCATCATTTAATACATTTTCTTTACCCAAAGATAACATAGGTGAAGGATGTCTTTTGTTACCTGCTACTCTTGTTCCAACATAACAAATTTTGGAACCCATATTCTTGAGTTTTTCTTCAAGAATATCAAACTGGGAATCATCCATTATTTCATTACCGGAATAATAAGCATCTTTCGCTTTTACATAAAGTTTTTCTAGTTGTTCTTGAGTAGCCATATAATTATTTAAAATTTAATTAAATATAATACATTTTTATTACAAATAAAAAATTTAAACTTTTATTATTTCCCATGTACTATTATGAAATAAATCTATTTCTTTATTTACTGTTGTTGAATTGTTTGATAATATCCATTGATAAAAAATCGTTTTATATTTTTTTTCTATATGATAGGTAAATCTTCCCATAAATACACCTAAAACCTTATCAGTAATTTTATATTTCTTTATCAACATATTTCCATTCCATTTTTCTTTGAAATTGGACATTTGAATTTCTTTTTGTTGTATCATTGCAACCCTTTTATAAAAATTACAACCTCTAAAATGAGATTCTATCTTATCCCAATAAACAGTTTTATCGTAATCAAAAGTAAATTTAATCGGGTTACCTGCTTTTTCAATATATTCTAAAAATTTATGGTAATTTTCTCTTTTTGTATTTCTCTTTTTAGTAACAGCATTTAAATTTACCCATTGAAACATTTCTGAATTAAAATAAGGAGATGACATTATATAATCAAACACTTCATATTCATCTTTAAATCCACTACAAAATTGACCGTAATTTAAACCGATAAAACTAAAAGCCTCTTTCATATCACGAGTCACTATGAACTCACCAAGTTTTAAGGTACCTTTATATTGAATACACTTAACACCATATGAACCGTATTTTAAACCAAAACCATGAAATATCTTGCCTATCAAATTTCCAACTTCACCCCATCCATAATATGCTCTAAATGTATCCCATTCTTTTTGATCAACCATTATGAGATCTACTTGAATAGGATCCATACTTAATAAATTAAATGGAAATGTTATTACAGAATTATTTATATAAAAATCTTCTAACTTATCTATTTTACTAAAATGAGATTTTATATGTGTTGCTTCAAACAAATCTAATAATTTTTCTTTCATTATTTCTGTTTTCATCCAATCCTTTCTTACCATCAATAAATCAATATCTCCATAACTTGTTTTATTAAAATAACTTTTCGTTACTTCAACATTCGTATGAAAATTTTCTTCTAATAATGAGATAAGTTGATTTGAAGCTTTTACATATTCATCCTTATCATATCTAATACAACCAAGATGTTTTAATGCTCTTCCACCCATATCAATAATTTCTAGTTTTATAAAACCATTTAAAAAAACGCTTTATTAATTTTATAACATATAAACTATTCCACCAGTTTTTAAATTTAATCATTTTAAGTCCTTTGATTATTAAAATAACTAAAAGTACAATAAAATATAATACAAAAACTATAGCATTTATGCCTGGAATAAGCCATAGTACTGGTGACAGTTTTTCACCCTTTGCTGTTATTAATATATCAACAGTTCTTGTTAAAAAAACTACTATAATATAAGCTACAATAAACTTTATTAATATAAATTTTATTAATAATATCATTATTTAAAAATTTAAATCATTTATCTAAATCAAAAAAATTTCTAATTTCTTCGTAACTTTCACAACCTGCATCCTTTGCTTTATCAACCATTTCGGATGTTATTCCCAATCCCTTTGCTATTACAACTGAACTTATACCAACTATCGAACCTACTAATTTTCCAAAACCTTCGACTAATTCATCTAAAAATCCCATGTTATTATTTTATTAAAAACCAATTAAAAAACAAATTAAAAAATTTTTTTATCTTTTTTATTAAAAACCAATTAGAAACATTTAAAACATTAATAAATGCAACTAAAAGCATTACTATCGTTACACCAATAGAAACAATAATAAATGCAATACAATACAATGTGTTTATTATTGGAGTGAACCAAAGTATATGATGTAAATCATTTTTATGAACGGTTTTTTCTATTAGTCTTGTACCAAATATACTTAAAATATAAATTGTTATACCCATTAACCATATCATTTCTTTTTATTTTTTGTTTCTATTTCTTTTTCAATTTCTGTTAAATCTTTTATCCACTGTTCAGTTCCTGCTAATTTTTTTGCCTGTAAATCTATTTTAGCTTGTGCGTGTATAGTATCATGTTGTATAGAATCTATTATATGTAAATAATAACCTATCTGATCATTTATTATTTCATTTTTATTATATAAGGATATTTGTAAAATTTCAAAATTATTATATGTTTCTAAATTATCATATACAGTTTTAAAAACTTTCATAAAAAATATTCCAAATACATTATCTTCAAAATTTAAAAAATCTTCAAGCACATAATCTGGTGTATGTAAAGTCAATGATTCTCTTAATTTTTGTGCTAATAATACAATAATTTCTGTTTGTGTTATTTTAATAGAATCGTATCTAAAATAAATTTCAAATTCTCCACTAAAAATACTTTGATCACTTAATTGAAATTCCATTGCCTGATCACCATTAAATATAAATATTCCATTAGTATATACAGGAACATATTCAATAAGAGTATCCGTATTTTTTGTAATTTTAGTCCATTTTGTTAATTTACCTTCACCTATAATCATAACATGATCTTTTACTACAAAGGATCTACTTTTACCAAAAAATAGACTTAATCCAATTAAAAAAATTAAAATTATTATCAACATAGCAAATAATAATTTTCTTTTTTCTTTTGATTTCTGTTCATACAACTCCTTATCTGAAGGAGACCTTGATAATTCTTTGTTTTCCATATTTACATGATTGAATTAGTTAATAAAATAATTTTTTATTTCCGAAACTTTTGATTTTTTACTAAATAATATGAATTCATTTTCACCTATCGGTGGTATAGATCTATCGTATGTTTTATGTATCCAATGATTTAAAATTTCTCTTAAATAATCTTCTACTTCGTTTCCATACAACCACCTAACTTTACCATAATTGTGAATTTTATAATATTGTTGTAATTCTGTTCTATTTGTTTGGGATTGTGGCCATAAACCAATGCCATTTATTAATTTTGACCATATGATTTTTTCTCCATTTGGTAACGAAAAACACACTATATGGGATTTTTTCTTAAATTTATCTATTTCATCTCTATTTTTGATTGAAATAAATTCTAAAAAACTACCATCAAGATTTAACATAATTAAATTGTTACAGAATCAAATAATAAATTTGGTGCTGTTACATTTAAAGCCTCTGCAATTTTTCTTAAAAGAGATATATTAGGAAACTTTTTTCCATCTTCTATATTCGTGATTTCATTCAAAGAAACTTTACAGTTTTCTGCTAGTATCTCTAATTCAATTTTCTGTTTTATTCTTTTTTCCCGAATAGTTTTACCAAGTTCCATAATTAAATGTATTTTTAAATAATATATTATAAATATAATTAAAAAGAATTAAAAATAAAAATTTTTTTTATTCTTTTTTCGATTTAATTTTTTTAAGTTTTTCTAATAATATTAAAAGGTTTTCCCATACAACTATCTTATATTCAGTTTTTAATTTTTCAAATTTTATAGGATCAATGTTAATCTGATAATAATGGTTTATTTCTACTCCTCTAAAATTTCTAAAAACTATGTAGGCTATTATAATTATAAATAACCATTCATAAATTTCGATCATATTGCATTTATTTTCTTTTCTACTTCAATGATTTTGGCCATCCTTTCATATTCTTCTCTTTCCAATAAAAAAACCTTCAGTGCTTCTATAGCCTGTAATTTTACTTTTTTACTTTCTTTATTATAAATATAAATATCTCCATCTTCTAATAATTCATCAATGACTTTTAACAAAAAAATTTCAAGATTCTTATATTTAGACATAATCAGTATAATTTTTTCAACTGTTTCTTAATTTCACCGCATTTTTCGTATTGTTCTAATTCTATAAAATATTTACTTAATCTATTCAAATTTCTTACCCATGTATCTCTGTGTGATTTGACCGTATATAATGTTTCTTTTTTACCTATTAATAATTCCATAAAAGGAACTTTTAACATATCATTTTCTATACCAAATATTATAGCAGCTGTTAAAGCATTATTAGTAAAATCTTTGTTATCCTTTTTCATATGATCAATTGCATCATCAATAGATAATTCTTTATCAAACTTTATCTTTGGTATATTTAGAGTTTTCACGTAATTTTTTTATTTTATTCAATAATTTTATTTCTTCCTTATTTATTGGTTTCAATACTTCTATTTGAAGTATCAAAAATAAATCAGCTTTACTATTTGTTAATTCATATATTGGAAATCCTTTGTTTTTTAATCTTAATTTAGAACCATTCTGTAAACCTGATGGAACATTTATTTTTAATTTTTCACCAAAATGATCCAATTCTAGTGTTGCCCCCAATGCTACTGTATATGAATCTACCAGAATGTATTTTTCCATATTATATCCCCTTAATACATATTCTTTATCGCCTTTTATGTTAACTACAATTATTAAATCTCCATTTTCATTGGTACCTTTCATTCCTTCACCCCTTACGCTGAGCTTCATTCCGTGTCTTATACCCTTTTTTATTTTATCTTTAATATTTTTATTGTTTATATTTATGGTTTTTTCTGTTCCAAAATAAGCTTCTTTTATTGTAATATAAATATCTGCTCTTATGTTACTACCTCTTTGTTTTGTAAATTGTCCACCATACATTCTATCAAATATATGACCAAATCCTTGACCCTGTCCACCAAACATATCATTCATATCAAAAAATAAATTTTGAGTATTTCTTTGATTATCGTATTTAGTTCGTTTTGTTGAATTTCCTATTTTTTCGTATGCTTCACTTATTTCTTTGAATTTTTCCTCATTAGATTTATTACCATCAGTTTTATCTGGATGATATTTTTTGGCCAATTCTCGATATGCCTTTTTAATACTTTCTTGCGTTGAATCTTCGGCAATTCCTAAGATTTCATAAGGTGTTTTATTCATCTAATAAAAACATTTTAAAATCATCCTTTAAATATAAGGATTTAAGATGATCCTTTAAATCCTTTTCCGTTATAAAAACCGATGGTTGTGTTGGATTGTTTTTATTTCCCTTTGCTAAATTCATAAACCATCTATCTTTATCTTCCCACCATAGATACATAAAAATTCTGCCTCTAGGTTTTTTAAGCACTCCGCCCTTTGTCCAATGTAATTGAATTGAATTTTTAAAGGTATCTATATTATTTATCTCTTTCATTTTTTCTTTTCTCGTTTATTAATCGACCTTCCTTTTCAATGTTAGAAATTTCTTCTAAAAGCTTTCTTCGTTCAAGAGCTTTACTTTTCTTAAAATCTTTTAATTTTTCTTCATTTATTTTATTCATTGCTTCCATAGCTATAGCTATTCTATTTAATTGGAATGCCAATATTTTACCAGTATCTTCGGTTAATAAATTTTTTTGTTGTTTAGGTGCCGCTTTCACATTAATTTTTTTTTGTTGTTTAGATATTTCTTCCATTTTAAATTTTTTTTGTTATATTATTATATATCGGGAACTCATTTTGTTTAATTTACAGTTTTTAAAACTTTACTGGATCCGGATTAAACTTTTCAGTCACGGCACAATATAATAATTATAGGTTTTGAAAGTGAAAAAGAGTAACATCATAGGATAAAATAAAAGATTATGGCAATATTAAGTGAAAGAGGAATGAAGGATCTAGGACTAACCTTTGGTTCAAACGTAAAAATATCAACTAACGCATCTATATATGGAGGTTCAAGGATCAAAATTGGAAATAATGTTCGCATCGACGATTTTGTTGTATTATCAGCAGGTACAGGAGGAATTGAAATTGGAAATTACATTCACATAGCAGTGTTTACATCATTAATAGGAAATGGTAAAATAACCATAAGGGATTTTGCAAATTTTTCCTCGAAAGTTTCAGTGTATTCAAGTAATGATGATTACAGTGGTGAAACATTAACTAGTCCAATGGTACCAGATAAATATAAAAATGTTAAAACTGGTAATGTATGGATAGGAAGAGGCACAATTTTAGGATGTGGAAGTGTTATATTACCGGATGTACATATAGGAGACTATTGTAGTATAGGTGCATTATCACTTGTTAATAGAAATTTAACTTCATTTGGAATATATGGTGGAATACCCGTTAGATATATTGGATATAGAAAAAATGATATGGTAAAACTTGAAGAAGAATTTTTAAAACATGAAAAAATTGAAGAACAGTTTTTAAAAGATCAAGAAGAATAATATCTAAATCCTTGGAATCCTTTCATCTTGATTGGATCAATTTTATGAAAGGTTCCACTTCTTTGTATGAATTTACCTTTCCATTTTTTACCAGTTGTTTCACACTTAAATTCCTTTTCTTCAAATCCTACAATGTTCATCCAACCTACAACACTACTATCATGTACTAAATAACATTTATTACCAACCTTAGTATTTTTTGGAAAATTACTGACCTTAAAATTTAAAACTTTATCACCTGATTTGACATCTTGTAATTCCTTTTCGTATTGTTTCCATAAAATTTTCTTCGGTAATGTTATTACAATATTCTGTCCATTAGAATATTCGTTTATTTTTTTAATGTGTTTCATTTTTTTATAGCTTTGTTACTCAATGCACTAATTCCATTGGCTGTGAATCCCATCAAGAATGCTGAATATTCGGTTATTGTAGTTCCAGTTAGATCCTCAAAAAATCTAAATTGTACATATATCAATAAAATTGTAAATATAAAATGTTTGACGTTTTTCTTTAAAAATCTACTTAATCTAAATTTAGTACGTCTGACTTGTATGTGTTCCTCGTTCCAAGAATGTAAAATCATTCCAACAAGTGCAAAAAAGAAATAGGCTAACCATCTTCCGAGAGTATAATCACCTATTACCGAATGTAAAAATTCTTGTAAAACAAGAGGATCCATATTATTCTGTTATTGTTATATCATAACTTATGTGTTGTGTATATGTTAAAACTACTAATTGATATACTCCAGGTTCTGCAAATGTTACAGATGAATCTTCATCTATATCAAATAATACATTATCACTACGTCTTTTATACTTTATGTTTGCAGGTACTGCACCTGTTATAAGATCTAATTCTATTTTTTCATTTACTTTTGCTTCACTTACTGCAATTACTAATTTTGCAATTGAAACACCTATTCTCATATTTTTTTTATCACTCATAATTATACTACTAATATTTTTGGATTGTTTGCATAAAAGATTTCCATTTCCTTTATTTCCTTATTAATCTTTCTTATCATACTTCTCTGGTATGTATCAAGTTTTTTAATCTTAAAAATTCTTTTTTCATTAAGATTAAAATCCTTACTTTTTTCATTCAAAGAATTAAGTTTTTCTGCCAATAACGATGTGCTTCTCTTTATAAATTCTTTGTCTGCCTCTAATGCTTTTCTCATATATTCAGTTTCTAATTCAAAGTATCGTGCAGTAACTCGTTTGTACTGTTTTCCTTCCCTTAAATGTTTTCTTATTTTTCTATATTCATTAAAAATTTCACCATCATAAATTTTAAGAGCTTCATTAACATAATTTGGATCAAAAAATTCTGAACTATAAATTTCCTCTATAAATTCTTCTGTTAAATATTCTATGAGTAATTTATCTTCGTTATCATAAATTTCATCGTTAATATATTCTTGTAATGATACTATGTTTTCCATAATCAAATTTTTATTCTTTTACAGTTTTTATATTCTATTATTTAAATAATTTTTTCTCTTTACCTGTAAATTTAACACCACCAGCAGTCATCTGTTTAAATAAAATTTCTGCTTTTTTCTTGAATTCAACTATTTGTTCTGTGTATCCTGTTAACTGATCTTGCATCTGTTGTTCCTTTGCATTAAGTTCATGTTTTGACATATTTTTTATTTTAATTTCATCAAAATTATCATTTAAATGTTTCATGAACACTGCATTTTCAGTATAAACTTTCATATAATCTTTGATCAATGCATCAAATTTTACAATTAATGAAACATCTCCTAGTCTCATCATATTATTGTTAATTTCAATGTTTCCACGAATTATGGCATCTGCATTTTTATCTGATATATGTTTTAATGAATCCTGATAGTATTTGTTATAAGCATTCATAGTAGCTTGGAACATTTTTAAAATAGAATCTGGATCTAAATTGTTATTTTTGAAAACTAACAATCTTCTTTTAAATTCATCTTTTAAATATAGTGTAGCTTCATCTTTTGTCATAAAATAAATATTACCTTTTTTGGCTTCTTTTCTATCACTTAATTTTGAACCCATATCATATTTGGTTTTCAACTCTTTTACATCAACCCACCATACTTTAGTAGATCTGTTAACCAATTGAAAACTTGTAACATCAGTAGCAGTATGTAATCCCCAATATCTTCTAGTTAACCATTGTGCATTTATAATACCATATCTTTTAGCAAGTTTTTCGCCCTTATCTCTTTCTGGCATTGTTCTAAAATTATTGAACACAGAATGACCTCCCATAACTATACCAACCAAAAAAGGTATTTCAACATTTCTTATTCCATCAACCATTTCAAAAAGAAGTTGTGCATCTTTTTCTGAAACGTTTTTGTTACCAATTTTTTTAAATTCTTTTTTAAATTCAGTTTGTCCCTTTGCTATTGATGATATTAAAGCATTTATTTCAGGTTCTGTAAATTCAAATTCTACAAATTTTGCCATTAATTTTTTATGATCTTCTGCAGCTATTGGATTTAGTTTTTTATCATCGTTATAAAAAATAGCTAGATATCTATCTCTTTCTTTTTTATATTCTCCCTTGAAAAATATCATAGGATCATCTGCTTGATGAAAATCAGCATCTTCTATTTTATCTATACTGATATTAAAAACTGTATAAAAATCCTTTACAAATGAATGATACCATGCTCTATCCGAATTTTTATCGGCTATATTAATCATTTTCATTATGTTTTTAGATGCCCATGATTCATTCATTATAGAATTTATAATATTTAATTTTTTATCTATTTTTTTATCCAATTTATTTAAACTGAACTTTTCAAAATCTAACATAATTGTTTTATTTTTTTTAGTTAATTTATTTATTTATTTATCACCGGTTCTTATCCATTTTAATCGTATTCATATAAATTATTGGTCTGGACGAAACAAAATCAATAATCTCGAATATAATTAAAAAATAAATCATGAAAAACAATAGTGAAAAAAATGAATTCGGAGATTTTTTAGAATCTAAATTTAATGCTTTTATGGAATCGAAAGAAAGTTTATTTAATACATATCCACATTTAAGAGATATTTGTATTAAAGAAGCTGGTATAAAATTCATTGTAGATAAAGCCCTCGATGAAGGATTAAGCAACGATAAAATCATGGATAAAATCGTATATCATCTACATCAAAGTACAACAGAACTTGAATCTATCATAATTTTAGATAGAATAAATAAAGTTTAAATTTAAACTAAAGTTGGTAATTCACCCTTCTTGTTTCTATACAAAAGTGTAATGAGAGGAACATGAACCCATTTTACATTCTTTTTAACCATATGAAGCGTTAATCTTTGGATCATATCTCTATCTCCCCCTCTTAAATCAGGTCTTACAGGTTCAGTTAATTTTTGTTCTCTAACGTTTCTATATCTTAAATCTTTAAATTCTTTCAAATCCCAGCATAAAGCAGAATGCCATATTTCAGTTACATGTTTTAAATTATTATAACCAATATGAGGTACAGATCTAAACTGAGGTCTTGCATAATTATCACTACCTGTTTTATATCTTTTTATAAGTGATGTTGTTGAAAACATTTTAGCTTTTGGATATCTTGTAATAGCTTTTGCTAAATATTTCAAATGATTTTCTGTCCATACATCATCATGATCTAATCTAACCATATGTGTTAGCCCATCTCGAATCGCTTTATTTATTGCCATATTTGCTACTGTATTACTGCCTGAATGCCATCTGTCATGACCCTGAAAACGAAGTCTTTCACCAGGTAAACCAAGATTTTCAAACAAAAGTTTAGAAGAATCAAAACTTTCTATTAAAGGTTTTAATTCTTCTTCATTTTCATAATCATCACCCATTAAATAAATTTTATAATTACCATATGTTTGTGCACGTATAGATTCAATAGCCTCAGTTAGTTTTTCGAGAGTAGTTTTATCTTCACGCTGATATGTTGCAACTATTACACCAAATCTTATATTTGATCTTTCTTTAATTTTTTTAAATTTTTCAATTTTTTCGTTAAATGATAGTGATTCATTTATAAATTTTTCATTTTTAAAATCATCATAGTTTTCGATTAGATTCATTTTAAACATTTATTTATGGTTTTATATAATTATATATTCAATTTTTTATATTAATTATGAGTAAAAAAAATCACATACCAGTAATAAAACCATTTTTACCTCCATTACGCGAATATACGAAATATTTAGAAGAATTGTGGGAAAACAGATGGTTAACAAACTGGGGTAAATTTCATCAAGAATATGTTAATAAAATAAAGGATGTTTTAGATGTTAGATATGCTTATCCTTTTCTTAATGGAACAACTGCCCTTGAAACATCAATAAAAGTTTTAGGTATAAAGGGTAAAGAAATAATAACAACACCCTTTACTTTCGTGGCAACTACAAGTGCCATAATAAATACCGGTAATATACCAATTTATTGTGATGTAAATCCTTTAACA
>Ga0114923_10001253_pt1 | contig 17889 bp, 20 predicted proteins | sample SumtaG_FD_89578 | JGI IMG/M metagenome (GOLD analysis project Ga0114923, IMG submission 89578) | Deep subsurface microbial communities from Indian Ocean to uncover new lineages of life (NeLLi) - Sumatra_00157 metaG | ecosystem: Environmental > Aquatic > Marine > Oceanic > Sediment | place: near...
GGTGGTCGTAGAAACAAGAAAGAACAGCAGGAATTGGGAGGAGAACCCCAAATTTGTATGATATATAAAATATTAACTTATCATTTCGAAGAAGATGATGAAAAGCTTGCTGATGATTTTACCAGATGTGTGAAAGGAGAATTAATGTGTGGTGAACATAAAAGAGAATGTGTTGAAAAAGTAGTAAAATTCATTAAGGCTCATGAAGAGAAAAAAGCTACTCTGATTGATAAGGCAAGAGAGATATTAAAAATTGACTAATTTATTAATTCGTTCTAAAAATAAAAATTAATCTTAAGAAAACATTGATTCCAAAATTTCGGTGACATCTGCTACAAATGAATGAAACTTTTCCAATAGGTTTTCTTTTAATTCTTCTTTAATTACAACCGAAATGTAAAATGTTTCTTGTAGAACTGTTATTTTATGCAAGTATGATAATAAATCATCCTCAATGGTAAAGATATTGAAATCTTCCTCATAATCTTCTTCTTGCATTCGCTTAAGTATGAATAGATGTTCCTTGATTGATTCTAGTAATGAAATATATATTTCAGGATCAATTGAATCACTATAAAATTCGCTTATAATAATACCATTAGGATCAAATAGTATTAGAGAATCGCAGCTGAATTGATTCACGAGATATTTCTCCAACAAAAGCGATAATTCAAAGAATTTTTCATCAAAAATGGATAATCCATAAGAAATTAATTGAACTATTGAAATAATATCATAGATGGATGTTTGTTGAAACAAAATTTTGAACATAGGATATTTTTCTATAATATTTTCTCTTAATTCCCCAATGTTATTATTAATTTCCTCAAGGCCTCTTAATTCCGGGTCATACTTATGGAAAGAAACAATAATAGGTACGTCCATTTCATTATCCATAAAATATTGTAAAATAATATCCAAATAATTAAGTGAGGCTTCAAATCGGTCTTTATCTTGAGCATCAATGACATAAACCAATAAATCAGTACCTGCGAAATATACATCTTGTCTCCGTTGATAAAGACTTCTGTATTGTTCTTGTCCACCCATATCCCAAATATAACAAAGACTACCTAAAAATACTGTTTTATGGTAATCTACCTTTATAGTTGGTTTTAACTCAAGTATCTCTTTTTGAAAGTTATACTTCTTATCAAGTGCCGTTAGGATTGACGTTTTCCCTGCGGCATCTAGTCCTGAAACGATAATTTTAATAGCATTTTCCACTGTTGTCACTTGAAATTTGTTATAATTATGAAATTAATTTCTTTTAACATAATTATAATTTGATTTCTTTAATAAAATATTATTGATAAACAAAATAATAAATATTAACTTTAGAATATATTAAATTTAGAATAATTTTAACTCCTAATATATCTATTTTTCCTATAGAATCAAATGATTTTGTGATATCCTAAAGGTAATATGAAAATATTATTGAGAAATAGCTTAAAATTACTCCTTAATCATATTCATCTTTTTTAATGACACTTTCTATCTTTTTTTTAATCATTTCTATAAAATAATGGTGATAAGATAATTGATTGAAATAGAGTTAGATGTTGATAGGGACCATGAATTTGTGTATAATTTAAGTTATCAAATTGGTAAATTGAATTCATTTTATAAGAAAATTCCAGAATTTAGCAAGCAATTGGATATATTAGAGCTAGAATTTGATTTAAAAGAAGCAAGCATAAAAGAAATGCAAAGGCACTTTGATGAAATCCGCATCAGGGAAGTATATAAAACAGTCATCAGAGAATACGAGGAATTACTAAAAAAAGTATAATTTTCTTAGTTAAACGTATTTATAATTTATTCTCCGATAATTTGACAATAGATTTTCCTTAAACGGGGCTTTTCATCAAAGTTTGCAAAGATAATAGCCTGCCAGGTCCCCAAGATTAATTTACTATTTTGGAAGGGAAATGTCTGAGATGTTTTAATAAGAAAGCTTCTCAAATGACCTGCTCCATTATGGTCTCCCCATGTATTATGATGTTTGTAGTTTTTTTTGTAAGGAATAATGCTTTCAAATAATTCTTCAATATCATGTTGAACTAATCCCGGTTCGTATTCGGTAGTTGAAATCGCTCCTGTTGAGCCGGCCACATGGACATTAACTATTCCATTTTTAATACCACTATTACTAATGGCATTTTGTACCTGTTGCGAAATATTTATTACATCACAATAAGGTTTAGTTCTTAACTCAAAGGTATCTAAAACAACTGTCATTAATTCATATCAAGCTTGGTAAATTATAAAATTTAAGTTTTGATTATGCTTTTACCCATTTGAATTTTTCTTTTCTGTGTTATTTTGAGCTATTTTTTCATGTGCTTTTTTTAATTCCGTTATATTTGTAATAATTAGCATAATTGAGTTAACATGATCCTCGCTATAAATTGGAACAAAGCGTGTAGTACACCACGTACCTGCGAAACCTGGAATATCGAGGGTTTTAGAAATTCCTGATTCAAAAATCTTTTTAAACGTTTGTTTATACATATCTTGATTTTCTGGCATTAAAATTTCGTAAAAATTCTTTCCGATAGTTGGTTCTTTCATAAAATGCTGGGGTATATGGTTAACATATCGTATAATATCATTATGATCAATCATTAAAATAGTATCAGGGCTATTTTCTAATACTGTGGAAAGAAGTTTTTCAGACTCTATTACTTTTTGTTCTGCCTTTTTACGTTTTGTTATATCTCTAGAAATTATAATTCCTTTTGGTTTTCCATTAAGATCCGTAAACTTTTTCCCTCTAATTTCAAGCCAAATCCAAGTTCCATCTTTTTTCTTGTATCGTATATCCACTGATTCTTCACCGCTAATAACAGCTGCTCTCCACGCACTAACAGCTTTTTTAATATCTTCAGGATGTACATAGTTTACTGGAGAAAGCCCAATTAAATCTTCGCGTGAATATCCTACTATCTTCATATGAACTTCTTCATTGATATATTCATGTCTAAAATTCTCATCAATGACGGAAATCAAATCATTTGCATTATCTGTAATAAGACGATATTTCGCTTCAGATTCTTTCAATTTTTGTTCAGTCATTTTGCGTTCGGAAATATCTCTTGAAATAATAATTGCTTTTTCTTCGCCATCAACATCTATGAAAATGTTTCCTTTAATTTCAAACCATATCCAATATCCTTCCTTATGTTTAAGTCTTATTTCTTCTATGCCCTCTCCGTTCAAAAACCCTTTTTGTAAAGCTTCATTAGCTTTTTGAAAATCATCTGGATGTATAAAATCTAATCCAAATTTACCAAGTAAATCATTTTTAGAATACCCCATTATTTTTTTATGGACTTCTTCATTAATATACTCAATTTCATATTTATCATTGAGGACATGAATCAAATCATTCGCATTATCTGTAATAAGGCGATATTTCGCTTCCGATTCTTTTAATTTTTGTTCCGGGGTTTTATTCATAAACTCTATTTTTTAAACCTTCTTTATAAATGAGAAATTATCTAATTATCAATTTTTTTTTAAAAATTTCAAATTTTTAAGTGGATAGTTCTACAAATCTATGGAATTTCCTATATATAAATAAATCTTTTTATTAAAAAATTATGATTTAAACTTTATTTTTAAATATTCTAGTTTTATTTATTTCATATCCTCTAAACTTATTATATCTATTATGAAATAAAAATTTAAAATACTCTTCACAATTAGATATAAATATTAAAACTGTAATTATTGAGAATACAATGAATGAACGACTTAAGGAATTTTTAAAAAAAATTCACGATTCAAAAAACAGCATACCTGAATACGCAACCATCGTTGTACGCCCTGGGCAATCCATTAGTGATTTCAAAATAAAAAAGGAAGGATCGAATATATTCAAGATAATAGCCCACGAAGAAAGACGTGCAGGATGGTTCCTACACTCTTATCATATCCCATTGAAAAATCTGGGAGTTTCTGAAGATGCGAAAAATAAGGAAATACTCCCGATTCTTAATGAACCACGTGATATAACAAGAGATAAAACTACGAGAGAATTAATGGAAGAAGTTTTAAGAAAATTTATAGAAGTTCTCCCTGAAAAAAAAAAACACTATTTTAAAACTAAGCGTTTTAAGAAGAAAAAGGAATTTAAAACTGGACAACAGCTAAAGGGATTCTAATCACTAGTTCTCAATGGCATACCCGATAAATCCATAACTTCTCCTTTCTTTGGCTTTTTTTCACGATAAGGATTTTTAATATTATTTAAATTTCTCGCGAAGGTTATGTATCCTGAGTGGCCAACCATTCTGGTTTCGGGACGAGTGGCATTTGGTTTCACTTGTATCCTTCTTTTAATTAATTCATAGGTGTTAATTTCGATAAATTCGTTCTCTTTTAGTGCAAATGTGGTTTTTTTAACCTGTTCTATTGTGGGTGAAAAAGAAACTATTGTACTACTTAGTTTTAAATATTTTTTAACTCTTTCAATTGCTTGCCATGGTTGTGGCATATCTAAGACAACCGAATCAAAATTTTTATGATTTAACTCATCTTCTAAGATATTACCAAATCTTATTGTAACATAATCTTCTAGATTTGCCCTAGCTATATTTTTTTTTGCTCTTTTAAGAGATTTTTCCCTAATATCGTAAGAATAAACATGTCCATTTGGTCGCACATAGTTTCCTAAAATACATGATAATGCTCCAGAACCACTTCCTGCTTCAATAACCATACTTCCCGGTCCTATACCAGAATAAATAAGTATCAACCCTGCATCTTCCGGATAGATTATTTGGGTTTTTCGAGCCATATGAAGAATATAATCCGATGGTAATGGTTTGAGAACAAAAAATTTATATCCGGCAGTTTCATAAGGTTTTGAAAATACACAAGTCCCAAATTTTCTTCCGATTATGTCGTCAAAGTCTATAATTCCCCTATGAGTGTGAAACGTGCCACCAGGCTTTACTTCCAGCAACCATCTTCTTCTTTCATCGAGAATCAAGAAAATTAAATCGTTTTCTTGTATTAAATCCTCATCCATGATTTGTCCATATTTTCCATTTTTTAATAATTTTTAAAAAAAATGGATTATTAACATAATTATAAAAGACTGATTTTATAAATACTTTTTAATGATCTTATCAATGAGTAAAGATAAAACTAACAGCTCTCCCATTTCTTTCAAAGATATTACCTTAAAAATCGAAGATTTTAAAGGAAAGAGAGACGAATTAAACAAGAAAACAAAAGAATATATAAATAATTTACAAGAAATTGATTCTGAGATTATTAAGTTATTAAGAACTGCAAAGGATGTATTTAAACGTAAAAGGGATTCTTGGAATAAAAAAGTAAAGGAGCTTAAGGTTAAAAAAGTAGATTATATAACTCTATTAGATAACCTAATTGAAGAAAAAAAAAAAATCCCTAAAACTAAGAAAACTGGTCCTAAAAAATTTATTTCGGTAGATAAAATTGACCGCAAAATTGAAAATTTAGAGAGAATCATTGAAACCGAAAATTTAGATATGAGTGAAGAGAATGATATTGTTGACAAAATCAGAGCACTGGCAGAGCAAAAACAAGAACAAGTTATTGCTCAGGAAAATGATAATTTCTATAAAATTGAAAGAAAAATAGAAATTGTTAAAATTAATCTCAATAAGATTTACGAGAGTTTAAATAAATGGTCGAACAAGAGTCAAGAGAACCATAAAATAATGCTTGAGATGTATCAGGAAGCAAACGAGTTAAAAGATAAAAAGAAAATAATGGAAGAAAAACTAATAGAAAACAAAAAAGCAGCTGATAATTTCCATGAACAGTTTTTAGAAGTAATGAAGATAAAAAAGAAAAAATTTAAAGGTAAAAAATCTTTTAACCGGAGACCAGGAACAAGACCAAGATATAAAAGTAAACATAATGAATTACTTGAGAAATTGAAGAAAGAAAAACTATCTACAGCTTTAGAAAAACAAAAAGCAGGTAAAAAATTAAATTTGTTTGAAGCCAGGCTAATTTTAGAGCAACATAAGAATTAGGTTTCTCGAATTTAAGTTCTAATTAGTACTTCTTATTTATATTAAAAATTCAATCAAATCGTTTTTATTAAAAAAATTTTAATTTTAGGATATATTTTCTTATGTAATTTTCATTTTTAAACTGGATATGATTAGAATTGAGCAATAAATTAGAAAAAATACGGTCAATATTGCTGGAACACCATGAAGAGATTAAGAATGCAATACCTCTTATTGCTTCTGAAAACGTTACTAGTCTTGCAGTACAAGAAGCATGTAATTCAGATTTTTCACATAGATATGCTGAAGGATGGCCTGGTTCCAGAGTTTATGCAGGATGCAAATATATTGACAAAATAGAAATTATTTGTCAAGATTTAATGAAGGAGTATTTTCACTGTAAGTTTGCAGATGTAAGGCCAGTTACTGGAGTAATGGCAAACTTAGTGATATATAATGCCTTTACTTCTAGAAATAATGGGAAAATGTGTGCGATGCCAATCCCTAAGGGAGGGCATATATCTCATGCACCATATCAAACATCTTCAGGACGTTTAATATATGGAACAGCGGGAACTGTAAGGGGTCTAAATGTTAAATATCTAGCTTTTAATGAGGAAGACATGAATATTGATCCGGATCAATCGGTAAAAGTAATTAGGGAATATAAACCTGAATTAATCTTATTTGGAGCATCTGTTTTCCTATTTCCACATCCTGTTAAAGAATTAAGTGATGTGGCTAAAGAGGTAGGAGCAAACATTGCCTATGATGGCGCTCATGTTGCTGGGTTAATAGGATCTGGATATTTTCAAGATCCTTTACGAGAAGGTGCCGATGCTTTTTCTATGTCATGCCATAAAACGCTTCCAGGACCACAAACGGGAGCAGTAATCTCAGATAGAGAGGATTTAATTGATGACTTAAAAAATGCTGCGTTTCCAGCACTTTTTTCAAATCATCATTTACATAATGTAGCAGGATTAGCTGTAGCTCTTACAGAAATGCTTGAATTCGGAAAAGAATATCACAAAAAGGTAATTGAAAACGCAAAAGCTTTTGGTCAAGCTCTCCATGAAAGAGGATTTAAAGTGTTATGTGAGCATCTTGGATTTACTGAATCCCATCAAATTGTTGTGGATATTGGAGACTTCGAAAAAACGGTTGGGCTTGGTGGAGATATCGAAAGGATACTTGAAGAGGCAAACATTATTATTAATCGAAATCTTCTACCATGGGATATCAGAGGAGGGGGTGGACCAGAAGGGAAGAAAGGGACAACAAAATCCCGTCATTATATGAATCCAGGGGGATTAAGATTAGGGACATCTGAAATCACAAGATTAGGAATGGGGAAAAGTGAAATGGTAGATATTGCCGAATTTTTCAAAAAATTAATTATAGATAATGAAAATCCGAAGAAAATCAAAGAACAAGTAGCAGAATTCAAAAAAGACTTCCAAGAAATTAAATATTGTTTCCAAGCAGACAATAAAGCATATGAATATCTAAAGTTCTATTAAATATTTACCTTTATTTTTGTATAAAAGAACAATAAAATTTATCTTTTAGATCGTATTAGTCTTTATGTCTACCTTTAAGAAAAAATATAAAAAATTTAAAGAAAGAGATCTATTAGAAAATAAAAGCTCAAGAAAAAATCTTAAAAATTACGTGCAACTTGGTGAAGTATGAATCTCAAAGTTCTAGAAAAGACCGAATATAAATACGTTTTCATCATTGAAGGAATTTCAATTGAAACGCTTAACGCTCTTAGAAGAATTATTCTCAGAGAAATACCAACAATGGCGATTGACGAAGTTATAATCCTAAAAAATGATTCGCCATTATACGATGAAATCTTAGCTCATAGGTTAGGATTAATTCCGTTGACGACTGATTTAGAGAATTATAATCTGCCTAGAGAGTGTGAATGCGAGGGTTTCGGATGCCCACTTTGCCAAGTATCACTTACTTGTGAAATTACAAACACCACAAATAAACCACAAATGGTCATTTCTGGAGAGTTGATCTCCAATGATCCGAGTATTGTACCTGTAAATAATCAAATTCCAATAATAAAAATTGAAAAAAATAGTAAAATAATAGTGGAAGCCTATGCAGTTCTTGGAATTGCCAAAGATCACATTAAATGGCAATCTGTTTCAAATTGTGCCTATCGTTATTACCCAGAAATTCAATTTGATGAGAGTAAAATTAAAGAATTAGTAGAGAAGGAACTTATTGTAAAAATGTGTGCAGAAAATTTGTATGAATTAAACAACAATACTTTAAAATTAAAAGATGAATATTGGAAAACTTGTACTGTGTGTAAAGCTTGTGAAGAAAACTCTTCCAACGATGCGATAAAAGTAGGTTGGAAAGACGATACATACATCTTTTCAATAGAAACTGATGGACAACACTCCTTTGATGTTTTAATTAAGAAAACTTTTGATATTTTTTTGGAAAAAATTAACGAGTTTACAGAAAACCTTGAAGAAATTGAGATAGAAGAATAAAATATCAAAAAATTATTAAAATTTCAATAATTTATTAGGTAAAGAATCTTACAAAGAGAAAGTATAATGAGTCATCGTATAACTGGTCCAAGCGACTACTATATTCGGAAGCTAATTAGAGATCTTTGGAAAACTAAAAGAAGTATTTGGAAAAAAGTATCAAAGAAATTATCCGGTTCCAGAAAGGACAGAATTGAGGCCAATCTGTACAGAATTAATAAAAAAACAAAAAATAATGATGTTATTGTGGTTCCAGGAAAAATTTTAGGTGTAGGTAGTCTTGATCATAAACTCACAATAGCATGTTTGAACTCTTCTAGTTCAGCAAAAACGAAGATTGAAGCTTCGGGAAGCAAGCTTATATCGATAGAGGAATTATTAGAGCTAAACCCTCAGGGGGAAAAAGTTAAAATTTTTTACTAAAATTAAAAGAAATTTCTAAAAGAGAGTAAAATTTATGCACGAAAGTCTGTTATTTGATGCTAAGAATAAAATCTTAGGCCGGTTTTGTAGTCAAGTTGCTAAAAAAGCAATGTTAGGAGAAACTATTGTTATTATTAATGCAAAAGATGCCATCATTAGCGGGACCAAGAAAAATATTCATGAGAAATATTTAGCTAAGTTAAATATATCTACTGCTACAAATCCATTAAGGGGACCCTTCTGGCCAAGACGTCCTGATACATTTATGAGAAATGTTATTAAAAAAATGCTTCCACGGAAAAAGCTAAGAGGAAAAAAAGCTTTAAGACGAATCCATGTATATATAGAAGATATTCCTGAACGTTTTAAAGAAAGATATCAACTTTTAACTCCAGCTGAAATCCCTAACGCTGACTTGACTCGTTTATCGTATTATAATAAATATATAACTTTAGAAAATTTATGCTCGAGAATTGGTTGGAAGAAAAAAGAGGTTGTACTAAATGTCTGAAAAACCTAAGCATGTTCAATCATCAGGGAAGAGAAAAAATTCCATAGCCCGAGCAGTGTTAAATTACCCTGCGAAAGGCCAGATAAGGATTAACAATGTTCCTTTAGAAATTTTTGAACCAGAAATAGCAAGGTATAGAATACAAGAAGTTTTAGAAGTGGCAAAACATCCAAAACTTGAAAAAACGGATATTAAAATTCGAGTTGTAGGAGGCGGAATCAGCGGACAATGCGATGCTGTGCGAATCGCAATTGCTAAAGCAATAAATAAATTCATTGGTACGAAGACTATGGAAAAAACCTTTAGAGAATACGACGATGCATTACTAAGTGGTGATGCAAGAAGAACAGAGCCAAAGAAATTTGGTGGTAAAAAAGCACGAGCAAGAAGACAAAAATCTTTTAGATAAGTAATAATTTATTTTGAAATATATCTCATTTTAATCTGTGTCGATTTTTATTTGTTTCTTAAGAAATCATCTATTAAGCTAAAAAAGTTAATTAATTATAGTTAAGTACAAAAAATAGTTAAATTTGTAATTCAATACTAGCGCCTAGCATTTTTAAATCATCAATGAAATTAGGATAAGAGTCTTTAATTATTTGGGCATCATTTATCATAGAAATAGAATTTGAGTATAAAGCTGCTATGATACATGCCATTGCAATTCTATGATCATTTTCGTGATTAATTGTGGATCCCTTAGGATCACTATGATAAATTGTTAATTCATCCTCCTTTTCACTAATCTTAATACCCATTTTTGATAATTCTCTTGCCATTACAGAAATTCTATCACACTCTTTTAATCTTAAATTTGAAGCATTATAAAGCGTTGTTGTACCCATAGCAAATGCTCCAACTACGGATAAGATCGGAAATAAATCAGGGATATCAGAACAATCAATTTCAAGTCCATTTAATGGATATTTTTCAAGGTTCCCTATTACAACAATTTCATTCGGGTTTACCTCGATTTTTGCCCCCATTCTTTTTAATATTTCTACTATTTTTTTATCTCCTTGAGGATTTTGGATATCTAAATTTTTTACAATGACTTTTGAATCTTTTGGAGAAAGAACAGCTGCAGCAATAATGAATGCAGCAGATGAGAAATCTCCGGGAATTTCATAATTTTGTGGTCGGTATTTCTGACCACATCGAATAATATATTTACCAGTTTTATTTTCATTTAATTTCTCTAGTATAGTAATCCCAAATGAATTTAAAACATCTAAAGTAATTTTAATATATGGATAGGACACTAAAGGTGTCGTGATTTCAATTTCTATTGCATTTTTCTTAATGCATTTTAATTTAGTACTTGCAATTAATAAGGCAGATATAAATTGTGAGCTAATATCTCCTTGAATTTTAACGGTATTACAGATGTTGGTGGTTCGTTTTATATGTATGAATTCCTGTTTTAGTTCATATTCTGCACCTAAAATCTTTAAAGCCTCTAATAAAGGAACGATTGGACGTTCTCTTTTTAAAAATTCTCCAGTAATAGATAATCCTCCTTCTATATATAAGCTCAAAGCACTGAATATCCTTAAGGTCGTTCCAGAGTTCTTACAATTAATAGTTTCCTTTATAGGCTTAAAAGAATCCGCAACCTTTTCTATGATAAATGAATTTTTAGATTCTTCCAGTATTTTTATACCCAATGTTTTTAATACCTCAATCGTTACTTTCACATCACCAGAGATTAAGGGATTCTTTATAACTGAAACTCCATCAGCTAAGCTGGCGGCAATAAAAGCTCTATGTGAATAGGATTTTGAGCTAGGAGCATTTACTTCACCATTTAAACATTGAATAGGATTAATCTTTAATAAATCCATCAAGATATTAATAGAATTAATTATTTATTAAATCTTATTTAATTTTATTATATGGAATTAATTTATATAATTCTTAAAAATATCTTTATTACATTCAATAATTATGGGAGATAATACATTAGGAACGAGGTTTAAAATTACTTCGTTTGGAGAAAGTCATGGTAATTTAATTGGGATAATAATTGATGGAGTTCCATCTGGTCTTGATTTAGATTTGGATTTTATTCAAAATGAACTTAAAAGGAGAAAGCCAGGTCAATCTAAACTAACAACTACCCGATCAGAACCTGATATTCCAGAAATATTATCGGGTGTATTTAAGAATAAATCAACAGGAGCACCAATTTGTCTAATTATTAAAAATACTGATATAGATTCATCAAAATATGAAGAATTTAAAGATATCCTAAGGCCTTCTCAAGTAGATTATTCTTCTCTTAAGAAATTTGGTGAATTTGCTGATTATAGAGGATCGGGACGATTTTCGGGGAGGATTACAGCAGGATTCGTTATGGCCGGAGCAATAGCTAAGCAGATTTTAAAGAGATATAATATCAGTATATTCGCATATACAAAAAGTATTGGAAATATTATAGATGAGGATACTTACCAAATCGATAATCTTCAAAAAAATATTGATCTAAGAGACAGATCATTGGTTAGAGCCTTACACAGTGAAAAAGCATCGTTAATGGAGCAATTAATCGAAGATGTTAAAAGCCAAAAAGATTCTATAGGAGGAACAATAAAGTGCATAGTAAATAATCTTCCTGAGGGGATTGGTGGTCCTGTCTTTAACAGTCTTGAATCAAATATAAGTAAAGCAATTTTTTCAATACCTGCTATAAAAGGAATTGAATATGGAGCTGGATTTAGAGCAGCTACAATGAAAGGTTCTGAACATAATGATCCTTGGATCATTAAAAGTGGTAAAATTCAGACTGCAAAAAATGATTCAGGAGGGATCATTGGTGGAATTTCGACAGGGATGCCGATAGAATTTACTGTGGCAGTGAAACCTACTGCAACAATCGGATTACCTCAGAAAACCGTAAACATTAAAACCATGAAGGAAACAGAAATTGAAATTACGGGAAGACATGATCCATGTATAGTTCCGAGGGCTGTTGTTGTAGTGGAAGCAATTACGGCTGTTGTTTTATTAGATTATTTACTTTTAGAAGGAAAAATTCCTTCAATATTAAAATCAGATTAATTAGAATTTATTCGATACATTTCTAATTTCTTCTTCAATTCTCTCTAAATCTTTTTCTAATTGTTTCCTTTTAGTTTTTAATTTTTTCTTTAATTTCAATTTTTGTTGTGGAGTTTCTAATGAAAAGACTGGAGGTGCTTTTTGTAGCGTATTATATCCTAATTTTTCAAAGACTGCCTCCACCTCAGGATTGAAAAATTCTGATATCGAGACTATACGACCTTCTCTAATTGATTTTTCAGCCGCGAATGCAACAACACACGAGTCTCTTGCAATCTTTAAGTTTGCAAATGGCTGTTTTCTTGTTTCAAGACATTCTAGAAATTCACGACGTTCTGTTTGACATCCGATATGACCAACTCCCTCGTTATCAGAGTAATAATCTAAAAATACCTCTTCCTTGTTCCCAATTGGACCTCCTGCAATAATGAGTGTCTCGTCCTTCTTTGCTAGTGCCCATGAACCATTATCTCCCATTAAACCAATTTCAAGCCCTTCGATGGGTTCTATTTCATACATACACAACCCCAAATTCCCCTTTGCCCCATTTTCAAATTCAATTAGAACATTAGCATGATCCACTATTGATGGATTTTTTATGACGTCCCCTTGATGCTTAGAATAAGCACATTGAATTTTATGTCCCGATTTGACTACATGTTTTCCTCCTTGGGCAAAAACACTCTTTGGAGGAGAAGTAATAAACCAGTTAAATAGATCAAAATGATGACAATTTTTATCTAAGAGAGCGCCACCCGATTTGGCTTCATCAAAAAACCATAGATTAGAAAAATTATCTCTATATTCTTTACAATATGCCATCATTACATTTCCAAACCTCCCCTCTTCAATTAAATGAACAATAGTCCGATAAAGATTAGAGTAACGATATACTAATCCGACCTGAATGATCCGATCCGTTTTCGCTAAAGCCATAATAATTGCATCTGTTGCTTCAATGGTGGGTGCTATCGGCTTTTCTAAAAAAACATCTTTATTTGCTTTTAAGGCATCTATCGTCATTTTTTGATGTAAATAACTTGGAGTTGCGATAACAACTGCATCAACTTCTGGCATGTTTAATATTTCTTTATAATCATTAAAAAATTGTGGCGATGATCTCTTAAACGCATTTTTTATCATTTCTAATTGCTTTTCGTTAGAATCAGCTACAGCTACAACTTTACAATCTGAAATCATATCAAAACCAAGGCTATGGCCTAGCCCCATCATCCCTACACCAATAATTCCAATGTTTTTCATCATTTTCACTTTTTACGATTTAATTAGTTCTATTACTTAAAACTCTCTTAAAAAAAAAGTAAAATCATATTTTTACATACTGAGAAAATTCTTTTTTTTTCTATTAGGATAGTTTTATTATAGATAAGATCATTAACTCTTATATATTAAAATTTTAATTAAGGATTGCATATTAATAATGTCTAGAAAGGTGGATACGTCCCAACAATTCATCGAATTTTTTAAAAAAAAAGCGGATAATCTTGTTGAGATATCAGAAAATCACTTTAAAACTAAGGAATATAGAAAAACTCTCGAATTATTAAACCAAGCACATAGTTTTTATGTTAAAGCAAATGCAACTGAACTTGCTGAAAAGACTAAAAGTAGATTTAATGAAATTAAGGCACAATTTTTTAAAAAGAAAGAGTAATCAAAAATTTAAAGTAATGATATTTTGCCATTGCAGAATACATTGCATCTTCTGCTTCTAAGATGAAAGAAATAAAATTATTAACAGATTCCATGTTCGGTAGGCTTACACGCCTACTTCGAATTTTTGGATATGATACTATTTATGCTAATGATTTAGAAAATTACTTTCAAGTAAGCCCAGTTCCAGATGATTTGCTATTAAAATATGCTCTCGAAGATGATAGAATTGTAATTACAAGAGATTACCCTTTTTTTAAGAAAAATATGGAGAAGATTATTTATTTGGAAGGAGAGGGGGTGTATCATTATTTATTTGAGCTCAAAAAAAAATTGCATTTAGAGTATAATTTTGCTTTACAAAAAGCCCGGTGCTCTGTTTGTAATTCAAGCTTAGAAGAGGTGAAGGATAAAAAAGAAGTAATAAATGAGATTAAGCCTCAAACCTTCAACCATTATAATGAATTTTATCAGTGTATGAATGAAGATTGTAGGAAAATCTACTGGGAGGGTACGCATATCGATAAAATTAGGAAACAATTAAAGAATTAAAAGCATTATCCATCTATTTGAAAATTCATAACCAGAACTCTGAAAAATCTAAACAAGTTTTTGTTCTATTAAACACTATTTAAAAAGTAAATATTTATTATTTATTTAATTACTAGAAATATATTATATTTTAGAAAGTTTTGATTATAAAAAGTGCTTTAATTTAATATGATTAGCGAGATAAAACAAGGTAACACTCTAATAGTGAAAGGCCCTACGAGAATTACAGTATTAAAAGGGAAAATAGAGGTAATAGGAAAAATAATGTTACCAGAAACTGGTGATTCTTCCTCTGATTCATCTGAATATGAAGATTTAAATGTTTTGGTCATTCCAGAGGCTAATACTTATCCATTATTTGCATTAGAAAATTCAGAATTAGAAGTTTACACTAATAAACCCGATGAAAATCTAAAATTAATAGAGGAGAATTCTATTAGTGATCGTTGGATTGAAATCAAAGACGCTCTTTTAAAAGAATTAAAATCTGAAAGGAGTAGCCCATTAAAAATTATGTGCCTTGGAATAAGTTGTGGTAAGACTACATTGATTAAATATTTAGCAAACAATTTTTTAAGGGAAGGGTTAAAAGGGGCGTATCTAGATTCTGATTTAGGGCAGCAGATGATGTACTTGCCCACTACATTGAATATTGGAGAAATAAAAGATCCAATCATTTCTGGTGAAGAGATAGATACAGAAAACACCGTTTTTATTGGAGCAACTTTTCCCAAGGGAAATCACAAATTTATTGTATCACAGTCATGTAGGGCTTTAGTTGATGATTATATTAAAAACCATGAGGATACTGATTATATTTGTATAGACGCCGACGGTTGGATAAAAACGGACCCTGGCGTGATATATAAGAATTTCTTCATCAAATCAGTAGATCCAGATGTAATTTTAATTTTTCATGATGAGTCTATCGAAGAATTCAAATCCATTGAGGATGCTGCGAGATCAAGAAAAGATAGAAAATTGTTTTTAATTGAAGAACCTAATAGATTTTTCTATGAAAAGGATAAAGAAGAGAGGAGATTTTTAAGACAGAGCCAATTTGCTAAGATTTTGAAAGATTACAGAAAAATATCTATTCCAATATCTAAATATGATATAAAATTTGTAAAGCAGGAATACGATCTGGAATCTAATGAGATTTTTGAACAAGAAATCAACATACATGAACTAACTAATCTACCTTACCACTATGTAATAATTTCTTTACTCGATGAAAATTCTAAGATGATTAAAATTGGGCTTCTTTTTGTAATAAACATTTCAAAAGATTACATCCTAATCTTTTCAGATTTAACATACAAAGAACAGATAAGAATTAAGAAAATCCTACTAGGCAGCTTGAGGCTCTCAACCAAGGGGAATCACCAAGGATACCTTTATCTCTAATCTAATAAACCAACCCAATGATCTGGTAAAGTATTTTTGATTTATATTAATGAGGAAGGTTTACCTAGATTTTTAGGGTTGCTGTCGAAAAAGATTAGGTTATCTATATCTCTTGTTTATAGTTTTAGAAATTTCTTTATTTTGATATAGTATAATTAAATATTTAGGGATTTAATTGGCAATTTTAAAATAGATTTAATTGACCCCTTTAATTATTTCATATTGATTTTTATGAATGAGGAAGGATTATCTAGATTTATAGGGTTGCTGTCGAAAAATATTTCATATTCAGAAACGGAATTACTCAAATTAGGAGAATCATTTGGAATGGATTTATTTTCCACCGCTCCGATTAAAGATTCAACAGATGATGTTTTTGTGGATAAAATAAGGCAAACATCAATAGAAAAAATGGAAAAATACAAGGATAATTATTTAGATCAGTCTGACCTATTTTACGCCGGGAGCATTGACTTTATGGTATGTGATGAGCCTAAGGGAAAAAGATTCTTTCTTCTCGAAACGAACGGTGGATCGAACAGGGGACTTTCCTCCATCACAGAAAAGCAACAGAAAATAATATACGATGGATATTTTGAAGCAATTGATCAAGCTATTAAAACCAATAAACGAGGGGATAATAAGGTTTTAGTTTTGGTTGGTGTTCCAATCAACGATGGCCTAATTCATGAGAAAATTATAATGGTCGATTATTTTAGAAAAAAATTACAGAATAGCAATCTGAAAGTAGAAATATTTGACATCAAAAATTATAACCATGCTTTTAAAGGAGATGTAGCATTTTTAATAGCCGACTATAAGCAGCTATCTACGATTCTTTCTTTTTCTGAAAACTGGGTAAAAATTAGTGGGCAAAAAATAAGCGTATTGGTAGGTGATGGTATTGCAAGACGACTGCATGATGATCAATTTGCTAGGTTGATAAAAGAAGATTTTCGTAAAATAAACACGATTATTATTAATCCAGTGTTTCGGATCACGGATGACAAGTCGCTAACTTATTTAGCTAGTTATTATGCAAAAGATATTCTAGAAAAATATAATTTAAAATATTTGCTTTTTACAAAAGCTTACGAGGAAAAAGATTTAATTGAGAAAATCCAATATGTTATCACAAAGTTTAAAAAACCGTTTATCATTAAACCTGATGGCGGGTCAGGTGGAGCAGGGGTTATTCCTATATCCCCCGAAGAAGATGCTTCTTCTATTAAAACCTTGATAGAAGAAAGTAAAAAGGAATTTTTTTCGAAATTTATGAAAAATAGAAATCCATATCCTTATACTTTACAGGAAATGGCAGAGTTTTCACTTATAACACCATCTTGGGATAAGGAGGGTAAGCATACATTTGATATAAGAATATATATGGCTCAAAAGGATGGAATGGTTGTTCCTATTGGTGGTCTAGCAAGAATTGCGAGAGGAAACTATTCTGGGAGTTTAGACAAGCAAGAATTTGTAGTAAATTTGTCAGGCTATGATGGATTAATTGATATAAAACGCGGGCGGGGCATTTCAGAAGAAATTGGAAATCTCCTAAATTTAAACTTTGATGACTATGTCAATATGTTTTGCATTGGATGTGTTATGTTCGCAAGTATGGCAAGGAATTACCAGAAAATTATAGATTTTTCTAACTGGGACCAAATTATCGAATGAAGCGAGTGACTAGCCTAGATCATTAAAAATATAAAAA